>Ga0302311_10002330_pt1 | contig 21642 bp, 19 predicted proteins | sample III_Palsa_N1_3_FD_200449 | JGI IMG/M metagenome (GOLD analysis project Ga0302311, IMG submission 200449) | Peat permafrost microbial communities from Stordalen Mire near Abisko, Sweden - III_Palsa_N1_3 | ecosystem: Environmental > Terrestrial > Soil > Palsa > Peat permafrost | place: Sweden... | reverse complement strand
CAACGACCGCATCTACCGACAAAACGACGGAAAACGGGCCACATGCGTAAGCGCCTCTCAGAGGCACCTAGAAAGCGAAAATGCCAATGGGTTGCCCTTAGAGTTGCTTAGGTTCGCGCCTATGGGCCATTGCCCTTGCATCCCGTTACCGTCTGCGTTGGCGTGTCTGCCTGGCGGAGCATCTTGCCGCTGCGTCGGGAGACGATGGGTACTGTGCCACCATTTGTGGCGTGCGCAATGGGCGTCGAATAGCCAAAGCCGCTGCGCGGCGGGGTACAAATGCATAGTCTGCGCGCAGTTCAAGACGGTAACGGGTCCCTAGGGCAATGGCCCTAGGCCGCCGGAGGCCCTGAATTGCATCAACCGCGCCGCGCCAAGATCGATTGCGCCTTTATCAAATGCGGCCGGTCGATCATCTTGCCGTCGAGCGTCAGCACGCCGGCATCGGGATTGGCCGCGAACGCGTCGACAACGGCCTGCGCGTGCGCGACCGCCTCCTCCGATGGAGAAAACGCGGCGTTGATCGCTGGTACCTGGTCGGGGTGCACTGCCATCATGCCGGTAAACCCGTCGATCGCGGCGCGCTGGGCATAGGCAGTCAGGCCGACCAGGTCGCGGATTGCGGGATAGACGGTGTCGATCGCGGGAACGCCGGCGGCGGCTGCGCCGAACAGCGTGAACGATCGCGCGATTTCGTAGGGGGTCGTGTAGCTGCCGTCGGGATGGCGCGAGGTCATTGCGCCGATGGCTGCGGGCAGGTCTTCTGCGCCCCAGGTCAGGCCTGCGAGGTCTTTTGCCACCTGGCCAAATTCGCCGAGGCCGAAAAAGCCGCGCGGGGTTTCGCAGGCGATCGGCAGAACCACCAGGCCCTGGCCGCCGCGCGCGCTCAACCGCTCGTTCAGCGCGTGGATGGCGGCTGCGCCTTCGGCTTTGGGCAGCATCAGGCCGGTCGGTCTTGCGGGTACGATCGCGTCGAGATCACCATCGATCAGCCCGCTGTCGAGTGGATTGACCCGCACGAACAGCGCAATATCGCGGGCGGCTTCGTTGAGAAACGTGGCGACATGATCGCGCGCGGCATCCTTGCCCGACAGCGCGACCGAATCCTCCAAGTCGAGGATCAGCGCGTCCGCGCCCGATTTCAGGGCCTTGCGCATGCGGTCGGGCCGGTCGCCCGGGACGAACAGGAGCGAACGCAGCCGCATCAGGCGCGCCCGACCACGGCGGCGCGAACGGGTTCGCAGATTACGGCCTTACGCATTGATAGCACTCCCGAATTTCAGTCCTGGCGGCTGACCGGCCTGCGGCCGATACCAGGCGCCTTGCTGCTCTATACGTTCTGGCCGGTCACACGCCAGCGATCATCGCCGTTTGTCAGGCCTGGAAACGGTCCGCGCGATAGGGCGTTGGGTCGATCTCCGGTGCGTGGCCGTCGATCATGTCGGCGATCATCCGTCCGGTCGTCGGGCCCAAAGTCAGCCCGTGATGCGCATGGCCGAATGCGAACCAGGCATCGGGCTGACCCGGCGCCGGGCCGATCACCGGCAACATATCGGGTAGGCAAGGGCGCGAGCCCAGCCACGCCTCTGGATCGACCGTATCGCCGAGCGTTGGAAACAGGTGCCGCGCCTTGGGCAGGGCTCGCGCGATCTGGACGGGGCGCGCGGGCGCATCGCGATCGGCAAATTCGGCACCGGTGGTCAGGCGAATGCCGTGACGCATCGGCGCCAGGATATAGCCGTTTTCGGCATCGAGGATCGGACGGGTCAGCCCGCCGGCGGTCGCCGCGAAATGCCGGTGATACCCGCGTTTGACAAAGTACGGCGCGCGATACCCCAGAGTGTTTGTGACCACCGGGGACCACGGCCCCAGCGCGACCACGATCGCGCGCGCGGTGATCGGGCCCGATTGCGTGACCAGGTGCCAGCCCGTGGCGCCCCGTTCGAGGCTGCGCGCATCGCCGGTCAACACTGTGCCGCCTTTGCCGGTGAACAGGTCGACATAGGCTTGCGTCAACGCCAGCGGATCGGCCACCGAGCGCGGTTCCGGCCAATGAATGCCGCCGATCAGGTCATGCGACAGATGCGGCTCGTGCGCGGCAAGGCTGCGCGCGTCCATTGGCACAAACGGCACGCCCAGTTCGCGTGCCGCCAATTCGGCATCGGCGATCGCGCGGTCGAACAGCCCCTGCGTGTAGAACACTTTGCTCCATCCGGTTGGTTTCAGCAGGTCGAGCGCGCCCGCCGCCTTCGCCAGTTCGCAATGGTCGGCGATCGAACGGGCAAACAGCGGCGCCCGGGCGTGGGCAATCGCCATCGCGCGATCGGCGCGCGAATTGTGCCAATAGCGCAAGAACGGCCCGGCCAGTGCGGGCAGCCCGGCCGGCTGGTACGACGCATCGATCGACCGGTTGCGGGCGTAGCGCAGCAGATCGCCGATCGCGCGGGGAAACAGATAGGGCATGACCGCCTCGTTCTGGATCAGCCCGGCATTGCCGAATGACGTGCCCATGCCCGGCGCCAGGCGATCGACCAGCGCAGTATGGCGCCCGCGCATTTGCAAGGTTGCGGCAACGCTCGTGCCGATTATGCCGGCGCCCAATACCGCGACGTCGAATTGCTGCCCCATCGTCACCACCATTTCGCCTCGACGCTATCCGGCTTGTTGAACCGCATCCGGACGCGAACGTAAAGGGGCGCCCGAGAATTCAAAGCCGGGCTCGATCGCCAGAACTAGCTTTTGGAACATCGCGCCCGTTCGATGGTTTGTCTTCCGATGGTCAGGCATTCTTGCGGCGAATGACCACCATGACAGCACATGTTGCACACAAGCGGCATGCAGCAATTTTAGGGGAAGACGATGCTTTACACTATCGCACTAATCCTTTTGATCCTGTGGATCCTCGGCTTCGTAGTGGTCCCGGTCGGCGGCGGACTTATTCATATCCTGCTCGTCATCGCAGTGATCGTGATCCTGTTCCAGTTGCTCAGCGGCCGACGCGCGCTCTGATCGCACGCATTAGCTAACCGGCGCGCCGACCTGAACCCCGTTCAGGTCGGCGTCTGCCGTCAGAACCCGTAGACCAGCGTAAACCGGGTCGTCGTATCGGTCTTTTGAACGTCACCGGCGGCTCACTGTTATAGCCAACCTGGTACGACACGCGCGCGGACAGCGCCTTGCTGATCTTCAGCGAAATCGCGGTAAGCGAGGTCAGGTTGGTGTTGCTGTGCCCGCTCAGCGCTGCGGCATTTTCGCTCAGGGTCAGCGCGGGCGTTACTTTCCAATTGGCATCGACCGCGGCCAGCCCGGTGATTTCGCTCACCGAGGGCAGGCCGATATAATCGGTGTGGCGCCACGCCGGCCCCGCCTTGGCATCGACCGTCAGGTTGGGCTCGGTCACCAGATTATAGCCTACGCCGCCGGCGACTGAATCGCGCGAACTGTACCCGGCGAAGCGATCGTTTTCATACAGCGCCGACCCGAACACAAACAGCCGCGGGTTGAACTTGTAATCGGTTTCGATGCCTACCTGTTTCTGGTTGCGATCGGTCAGGCCCGCGGTGCGTTCGTAATCGACCAGCGCGTGCAACTGGTATTTCCAGTGCAGGCTTTCCTTGGACAGGTTGATCCCCGCGCTCGCGCCCACCGTATCGGTATTGCCCGACGATTGCGACGCGCCGATCTGGCCTTCGCCCTTCCACCCTTCGAACAGCGTCTCGTGCGCCAGTTTCTCGTGTTTCGCCGCCGCGATCCGGGTCTTGTGGTCGGCGATGATCCTGTCGATTTCCGCCGCGTCGTCGGGATTGGCTTTCTTCAGGTATTTGGCCAGGACGTCGATATCGCCATCGTTGCCACTGGCGATCGCGGCGTCGAGCATCGTGCGCATCGGCGGGGCGAGCGCGGCAAAACTGGTCGCGGGAAAGGCAAGCGCGCCGGCACAGGCCAGCAGCAGCGACAACGAACGAGTGATAATGAATACCCCAGCCTGTTGTGGCGGCCCCAATTGCAGAAGGAATCGCACACTTCAATCGCAGTCCGGACCAGGCGTGCGCGGTATCAGGCGGTCTCGATCCGGCGCTCGAGCGCAATCGCCAGGTGATCGATCATCGCGCGCAGCCGCGCGGACACCATCGGCGTAGGCGGGTGCACGGCAAAAATCGCGACATCGTGCGACCCCTCGAACATCGGCAGCACCCGCACCAGTGCCCCCGATTTCAACGCCGGCGCGACATCCCACAGCGATCGCAGCGCGATGCCGCAGCCATCGAGCGCCAGTTCGCGCACGACTTCGCTCGAATTGGTGCGCACATGGCTGACCCCATCGTGGATCGTGCTGCCCCCCGGGCCATCGAGATGCCACGGCAATTGCCCGTCGGCGGCGAGCAACCGGTGTCCGCGCAAATCCGCGAGCGCGGCCGGAATGCCCGACGCGGCGAGATACGCAGGCGATGCGCACAACACCCGGCGGCTGGTGGCAAGCCGATGTCCGACCAGACTGGCGGGCACATGCGCAGTCACGCGGATCGCGAGGTCGTAATCGCTGTCGAGCAAGTCGACGAATTGATCGGTCAGGTCGAGCGCCAGGTCGATCTGCGGATACTGCGCGATGAATTCAGGCAGGCACGGCGCCAGGTGCATGCGGCCAAACGACGTGGGCGCGGTCATCCGCAAGGGGCCGGAGATCGCGGTGCCGCGCCCGGCGATGCGATCCTCGGTGGCCTGCAGCGCCATGCGCGCGGGCACCAGCGTCGCATGCAATTCGCGCCCCGCCTCGGTCAGCGACAGCCGCCGCGTGGTGCGATGGAGTAGGCGCACGCCCAGCCGATCTTCCAGCCGGGTCAGCCGTTTGGACAGGCTGGCGGGCGAAAGGCGCAACGCGCGCGCCGCCGCGGAAAGGCTGCCCGCCGCCACGACCTGGAGAAAACTGTCATAATCCGGATCGAACATTGTTAACCTGAACGAAAAGGTGCGTTGAATTTTTTCCATCTACCGATGAATTGCTTCGCGCGCTAGACACCATTCGGAGCGCGCTAACCTAAACGTTTTCGTCGTCCCGGACCTGATCCGGGACCCAGCTTTTCTTTGCGAGGGTGCCTCAATCGGGCCCTTGAACAGAAAGGCAGCGGCCCCGGATCAAGTCCGGGGCGACGACGGATTTATGTTGGTGCCTATGGACAAAGTCGCAAAGCGAGTGGGATCACATGGCATACACAGTCAAAGGCACGTTGCAGGTTGCAGACGAACTCGCCCGGTTCATCGACACCGAAGTCCTGCCCGGGACTGGCGTGACGGCGGACGCGTTCTGGGGCGGCGCCAATGCGATCTATGCACAGTTCGCACCGCGCAACCGCGATCTCCTCGCCAAGCGCGAAGCGCTGCAGGCCAAGATCGACACTTGGCACAAACAGCGCGCAGGCAAACCCGTCGACCCGGCCGAATACACCGCGTTCCTTACGGAAATCGGCTATCTCGTGCCCGAACCTGCGCCATTCGCAGTCGACCCAACCAACGTCGACACCGAATTGTGCGCAATCGCCGGCCCACAACTGGTCGTGCCCGTCCTCAACGCGCGCTTCCTGCTCAACGCCGCCAACGCACGCTGGGGCAGCCTCTACGATGCGCTCTATGGAACCGACGCGATCCCCGGCGCCGCCCAAGGCAAAGGCTACGACCCGGAACGCGGCGCGCAAGTCATCACTTGGGCCAAGGCGTTCCTCGATAAAGCAGTGCCCTTGGCGCACGGCTCCTGGGCGCAATGGACGGGCGGCACGCCTGACCTGGCTGATCCGGCGCAATTGATCGGGCGGGCAGGGGACAACCTCCTGATGGGCCACAATGGCCTGCATATCGAAATCGTGATCGACCCGTCACACCCGATCGGCCGCACCGATCCGGCGGGAATGGCCGACGTCATCCTGGAATCCGCGATTTCGACAATCTGCGACCTCGAGGATTCGATCGCGGCAGTCGACGCGCAGGACAAAGTCGCGGCCTACCGCAACTGGCTGGGCGTGATGAAAGGCGACCTGGCCGAGACGTTCGACAAAGCCGGCACGGCGATGACCCGGCGGCTGAATGCCGATCGCGCCTATTTCGCGCCCGATGGCGCGCCATTCACGCTGCACGGCCGGTCGCTGCTGCTGGTCCGCAATGTCGGCCATCTGATGACAACGCCCGCCATCCTTCTCGCCGACGGCAGCGAAGCGCCTGAAGGCATTCTCGACGCCATCGTCACCGCGACGATCGCGCTCCACGATCTGCGCCGCGATACGGGCCTGAAAAACAGCCGCACCGGCTCGGTCTATATCGTCAAGCCCAAGATGCACGGCCCCGAAGAGGCCGCGATGGCCAATGACCTGTTCGATGCGGTCGAGGACATGCTCGGACTGCCCCGGCACACCGTCAAGATCGGCGTGATGGACGAAGAACGGCGCACGTCCGCCAATCTGGCCGCGTGTATCCACGCGGTGCGCCATCGCGTAATGTTCATCAACACCGGCTTCCTTGATCGCACCGGCGACGAGATCCACACGTCGATGGCGGCGGGCGCAATGCTGCGCAAGGGCGATATGAAGTCCACCGCCTGGATCAAGGCCTATGAAGATCGCAATGTCCAGATCGGCCTGGCGTGCGGACTGTCGGGCAAGGCGCAGATCGGCAAGGGCATGTGGGCGATGCCCGACCGCATGGCCGACATGCTCGTGCAGAAAATCGGCCACCCGCAGACCGGCGCCAACACCGCCTGGGTGCCATCGCCGACCGCCGCCACCCTGCATGCCACGCATTATCACAGCCTCGACGTGTTTGCGCGTCAGGCCGAGCGCCGCGCCGAACCGGTTGCCGATCTTGCGGCGCTGCTGACGATTCCGTTGGCCGCTGGCCAAAACTGGTCGGCCGAGGAAATCGACGCCGAACTGGACAACAACGCGCAAGGCCTGATGGGCTATGTCGTGCGCTGGGTCGACCAGGGCGTGGGCTGTTCGAAAGTGCCTGATTTCAACGATATAGGCCTGATGGAAGATCGCGCGACCCTGCGGATTTCCAGCCAGCATATCGCCAACTGGCTGCTGCACGGCGTGGCGACGCCCGCGCAAGTCGATGCGGCGCTGTTGCGTATGGCGGCCAAAGTCGATGCGCAAAACGCCGACGATCCACTGTATCGCCCGATGGCGGCCGACCCGGCGGGCAGCCTGGCGTTTCAGGCGGCACGCGCGCTGGTGTTCGACGGCGTGGCGCAGCCCAGCGGCTATACCGAGCCGCTGTTGCACGAGTATCGCGCGCGGGTGAAAGCAGCGGCGTAATCGGCGCATGAAAGTGCAAATTGCGACACCCAAAAGTCTGCGGACAGCCCGCCGTTCATTGTAGCGTCGGGTGCGCGATGGCATGACCCGTCAACGCAAGGCCCGTGGCCTTCCGTTGACCATGTCCGAAAGCAGCGCGCGTATGACCCAGACCCCGATACTCGTGCAGGTTCAGCCGGTCATCCCGCCGCCGCGGCCAAAGGGCTGGCGCCATGTCGATTTCGGCCTCAGCGCCTTGCTCGCCCTGCAGGTGCTGACGCTGTTCGTGGCGATCCCGCTGGGCACGGTTTCGCCGGGCGGCCGCCTGCTGATCGATATATGCCATGTCCTGTATGCGCTGGTGTGCGTCGTCATCCTGACCCGGCATCCTGTGCTGCGTGGCCTGTTGATCGGGTCGGTCGCCGTGCTGGCGGCGGGGCCACTCGTGATCGCGCGCCTGCTCGTGCATGTCGGGCTGGGCGCGAATTTCGAACACGATACGATCGCGATCACGGCGTTCGCGTTCAACGGCGCGGTCACCGTGCTGATCGCGCGCCATGTCTTTGCCGCGGGCCGCGTCACGCCGCAGCGCGTGCTCGGCGCGATCCTGCTCTACCTGAACATCGCATCGCTGTTTTCGATCGCGTTCAGCGAAATCGTGTCGATCCTGCCCGGCGCGATCACGACAAGCGCGGGCGCGCTGCTGCCGATCGGCGCGGGTTCGCGCACCGCCGCGCTGACGTATTTCAGCCTGAGCACGATCACGACCACCGGGTTTGGCGACCTGGTGCCGATGCATCCGCTGGCGCGCAGCCTGGCCAATCTGGAATCGGTGATCGGGCAATTGTTTCCGGCAACGCTGCTCGCGCGGCTAGTCGCGCTGCAACTGGCGCACGAGCCGCAATAGATTATGCCGTAAGGGCGGCACGAAACGCTGACAGGGCCCCGTTCGGCACACGCATTCGGGTCCTCGTGCCGGGTCGGATCGTGGCATACAATGGGCGCAAGCATGCCGCCACAGCCACGGAGCCCCCATGACCAGCGCCAGCCAGATTTTCACGCCGAAATACATCAGCTTCGATTGCTATGGCACGCTGACCCGGTTCCGCATGACCGAAATGGCGACGGAATTCTATGCCGCGGTAATCCCGGCAGAGAGCATGGCAGCATTCTGCCAGGATTTTTCCGCTTATCGCTTTGATGAAGTGCTGGGCGCTTGGAAACCCTATCGCGAAGTGATCGGCAATGCGCTGGCACGCACGGCAAGGAAATGGAACGTCGCCTATGACGAGGCCCATGCCGACGCGATCTATGCGGCGGTGCCGACCTGGGGCCCGCATGCCGATGTCGCCGGCGGCCTGTCGCCGATCGCCGACAAGATCCCGCTGGTGATCCTGTCCAACGCGATGAACAGCCAGATCCACGACAATGTCGCGCTGCTCGGCGCACCATTCCACCGCGTTTATACCGCCGAAGGCGCGCAGGCGTACAAGCCCCGGCTGCAGGCGTTCGAATTCATGTTCGATCAGCTCGGCATGGGCCCGGCCGATGGCATGCATGTGTCGTCCTCGTTCCGCTATGACCAGAATTCGGCGACCGACTTGCGCTTTGGCACGCGGGTGTTCGTCGGGCGCGGGCATGAACCGTCCAACGCCAATTACCGCGATGTCGAAATTCCGCACATCGGCTGCCTGCCCGCGCTGGTCGGCCTCTGACAATGCACGCGCCCGTTCATAAACCGGGGCCGGTACCCTCCTTCTGGCAGGCATCGGCCCCGCGTTTCGAATGGGGGCAATCGGGCCTGGTCGATGGCGCGTTCGATGTCGTGGTCATCGGCGGCGGGTTTACCGGACTGTCGGCGGCGCTCGCGCTGTCGCAAGGCGGCGCGCGGGTTGCACTGCTGGAGGCGGGCCAGGTCATCGGCGCCGCATCGGGGCGCAATGGCGGCCAGTGCAACGCCGGCACCGCGCATGAATTCGGCGCACTCGCGGCGGCGCACGGCATCGACCGCGCGCGCCACTGGTACCTTGCGCATTGCGACGCGGTCGATACGGTCGAACGGATCACGCGCGAACACGCGATCGATTGCGATTTCATCCGCTGCGGCCGCGCCAAACTGGCCGCCAAGCCCGAACATTTCGCCAAATTGGAAGCGGCGTATCATCTGCTTTCGCGCGAAGTCGATCCCAATATCTCGCTCGTCGGATCGCAGCATATCGGCCAGGAAGTGGGCTCGCGCGAATTCCATGGCGCGCTGATCCAGCACACCAGCGCGCAATTGCACCCTGGCCGCTTTGGCGTCGGCCTGGCGCAAGCCGCCGCGCGCGCCGGCGCGCTGATCTGGGAACAGGCTCCGGTCACGAAATTGTGGCAAACCGGCACAACCTGGCACGCGGCGACCCCGCGCGGCAGCATCCAGGCCAAACAGGTTTTGGTCGCAACCGGCGGCGCCAGTCCGCAGGCACCATTCGGCTGGTTTCGCCGCCGGATCGTGTCGGTCGGCAGCTTTGCCGTGGCCACTGCACCTTTGCCCGCCGATCTGGTCGCGCGCCTGTTTCCGACGCGGCGCAATTATGTGACCAGCCGGATCGTCGGCAATTACTTCCGCCTGACTGCTGATGATCGCCTGATTTTCGGCGGCCGCGCGCGGTTTGCGATGTCCAACCCGTCGTCCGACCTGAAAAGCGCCGACGTGCTCGAGCGTGCCATGGTCCGCATGTTTCCCGATCTGGCCGGCACCGCGATCGACTATCGCTGGGGCGGGACGATCGACCTGACCGCCGATCGCCTGCCGCGCGCGGGTGAGCATGACGGGCTGTATTACGCGATGGGCTATTCGGGCCACGGGGTGCAGATGGCCACGCACATGGGCGAACGCATGGCGCGCGTAATGGGCGGCGAAATGACTGCCAATCCCTTCGCCGATCTCGCCTGGCCCGCGATCCCGGGCCACCTCGGCAAGCCCTGGTTTCTGCCCGCGGTGGGCGCGTGGTACCGCCTGCAGGACTGGCTGAAATGACGCTCAGCCGCCGCACAATGCTTGCCAGTGGCATGGCGGGTGCGGGGCTGTTGAGCCTGCCCAATACGCTACGCGCAGCGCAAACCCCGCGTTATGGCGGCAGCATCCGCGTCGCCACGCAATCGACCTCGACCGCCGACACGCTGGACCCGGCCAAGGGCGCATTCTCGACCGATTACGTGCGGCATTACATGCTCTACGGCGGGCTGACGCGGATCGGCGCAGACCTGATCGCGCGGCCTAACCTGGCCGAACGGATCGACACCACCGACCGCGTGACCTGGCATATCGCGCTGCACCGGGGTGTGCATTTTCACAACGACGCCGAACTGACGAGCGCCGATGTCGTGTGGTCGATCCGGCGCCATGCCGATCCGGCGGTGGGCTCGAAAGCCTCGGCGATCGCCAGCCAGATCGCGCAAATTCGCGCCGATGGCCGCTATGGCGTGATCATCGTGCTGACCGGTGCGAATGCCGATCTCCCGGCAATCCTCGCGCAATCGCATTTCCTGATCGTGCGTGCCGGGCAGACGCATCCCGATGGCACTGGCACCGGGCCCTATCGCCTGGCCGAATTTCGCCCCGGCATGCGCACGGTGGTTACGCGCAATCCAAACTATTTCATCGCCGGGCGGCCCTATCTCGACCGGATCGAGCTGTTCGCGATCCCCGATGAAGTCGGGCGCGTGAATGCATTGCTTGCAGGCGACGTCCATTTTGTCGCGGCGATCAATCCGCGCACCACGCGCCGGGTCGAGACATCGCCGGGCCATGCGGTGCTGTCGACGCCATCGGGGCTGTATTCGAACCTGATCGCGCGGATGGACCGGTTGCCGACATCCAATCCCGATCTCGTCGCGGCACTGAAAAACCTGATCGACCGCCCGCTCATCAAACGCGCGCTGTTCCGCGGCTATGCGACGATCGGCAATGATCAGCCGATCCCGCCGTTTCACCCCTATTTCAACGCCCATGTGCCGCAGAGCAATCTCGATCTCGACCGCGCGCGCTGGCATCTGCAGCGCAGTGGCCTCGCGGGTGTGCGCCTGCCGATCTACGCCAGCCAGGCCGCCGAGGGCGCGGTCGACATGGCCTCGATCCTGCAGGAATACGGCTCGCGCGTCGGGCTGAACCTGGCAGTGACGCGCGTGCCCGCCGATGGCTACTGGTCGACGCACTGGATGCGCCACCCGCTGACTTTCGGCAGCACCAATCCGCGCCCGACGGCCGACCTGGTGTTTAGCCTGTTCTACAAATCCGATGCGCCGTGGAACGAAAGCGGGTGGACCAACCGGCAGTTCGACCAGTTGCTGGTCATGGCGCGCGGCGAGGCGGACCCGGCGCGGCGCAAGGAACTCTATGGCGAAATGCAGCAATTGGTGCACGATCGCTGCGGATCGATCATCCCGGTGTTCGTCGACCTGATCGATGGCTATGACCGGCGGCTGGGCGGGATCCGTCCGGTGCCGCTGGGCTCGTTGATGGGCTATCAATTCGCCGAATTCGCGTGGTGGAACGCGTGATCGCGCTGGCCAAACTGATCGCGGCGCGCGTGGCCTCGTCGGTGCTGACGCTGGTGCTCGTGTCCTTGGTGATCTTTGCCGCCGCCAGCCTGCTGCCCGGCGATGCCGCGCAGGAAACGCTGGGGCAAAGCGCGACGCCTGCGCAGATCGCGGCGCTGCGCCATACGATGGGCCTCGATGTGCCGGCGCCGGTGCGATACGTGCGCTGGCTGAAAGGCATGGCGAAGGGCGATCCGGGCCAGTCGCTGGTCGCCAATATGCCGGTGCGCGATATCATCGCGCAGCGCCTGCCCAATTCGCTGATGCTGGCGGCGATGACCGCGCTGGTCGCGGTGCCGCTGGCGCTGGCGCTGGGCATTACCGGCGCGATCTATCAGGGGCGCAGCATCGATCGCGCGCTGAATATCGCGACGATCGGCATGGTCGCGATGCCCGAATTTCTGGTGGCGACACTTGGCGTGCTGATTTTTTCGGTCTGGCTGATGTGGCTGCCGTCGATCGCGCTGGTGTCCGATACCTCGACCTGGTTCGATATCGTGCGCAGTTGTGCCTTGCCCGTGCTATGCCTGACCGTGGTCGTCGTCGCGCAGATGGCGCGCATGACCCGCGCCGCCGTCGCCGATCAGCTCGGCCGGCCTTACGTCGAAATGGCGCGGCTGAAAGGCGTCAGCTTGCGCCGGATCGTGCTGGTGCATGTGATGCCCAATGCGATCGGGCCGGTGGTCAATGCCGCCGCGCTGTCGCTGTCGTATCTGATGGGCGGCGCGATCGTGGTCGAAACGATTTTCAATTTTCCCGGGCTCGCCAGCCTGATGGTCAACGCCGTGACCAGCCGCGATATGCCGCTGCTGCAGGCCTGCGCGATGATCTTCTGCGGCGCCTATCTGATCCTGATCCTGATCGCCGATGTCGTCGCGATCGTGGCCAATCCGCGATTGCGCGCGCAATGATCCGGGCTTTGCCATGGTCGGGCCGGATCGGGCTGGGGCTGGTGGTGTTCTGGCTGGCGGTGGCGCTGGTCGGGCCCTGGCTCGCGCCGCACGGCGTCGGCGATTTCGTCGATATGGACGTGTTCAGCGGCCTGTCCGCGCGCTTCCCGCTGGGCAGCGATTACCTGGGCCGCGATGTGTTCAGCCGGCTGTTATATGGCGCGCGCTACACGGTGCTGTTGGGGCTGGGCGCGGCGCTGCTGGCAAGCCTGATGGGCACGTCGCTCGCGCTGTTTTCAGCGGTCAATGGCGGCTGGATCGATGAAGTCGTGTCGCGCGCGATGGATACGCTGACCTCGATCCCATCCAAAGTGCTCGCGCTGGTGCTGGTCGCCGCGTTCGACAGCACGCTGGGCCTGCTGCTGGTGATTTGCGCAATCACCTATGCGCCGGGCAGTTTCCGCATCGCGCGCGCGCTAGCGATGAACTTGTTGCAGCTCGATTTCGTCACTGCGGCGCGCGCCCGGGGTGAGGGCAAATTCTATATCGCGCTGGGCGAAGTGCTGCCCAATATGGTCGGGCCGTTGCTGGCCGATCTCGGCTTGCGCTGCGTGTTCGTCGTGCTGCTGCTGTCGGGCCTCAGCTTTCTGGGGCTGGGGGTGCAGCCGCCTTATGCCGACCTGGGCTCGCTGGTGCGCGAAAATATCTCGGGACTGTCTGATGGTGCGCCCGCGATCCTGGCGCCCGCGCTGGCGATCGCGTCGCTGACCGTTGGCGCCAATCTGCTGATCGACGCCATCCGCACCGGGGGCGATCGATGAGCGAGATCCCGCATGTCGAAGTCGCCGGGCTGACGATCACCGTCGGCGGCCATGCGATCGTGTCGGATGTCTCGTTCGACGTTCCGCGCGGCCAGGTATTGGCGCTTATCGGCGAATCCGGATCGGGCAAGAGCACCACCGCGCTCGCGATGATGGGCTATTGCCGCTATGGCGCGCGGATTACCGGCGGCACGCTGCGGCTCGGCGAGACACAGATCGAACAACTGGGCGATGCCGCGCTGGCCGCGCTGCGCGGGCGGCGGGTCGCCTATATCGCGCAAAGCGCCGCATCGGCGTTCAACCCGGCGCGCACGATCATGGACCAGGTGATCGAGCCCGCGCTGATCCACAAACTGATGACCGCGTCGCAGGCGCGCGCAAAGGCGATCGACCTGTTCACCGCGCTGGCGCTGCCATCGCCCGAAACGATCGGCGCGCGCTATCCGCACCAGGTGTCGGGCGGACAACTGCAGCGGCTGATGGCGGCGATGGCGCTGATCACCGATCCCGAACTGGTCATCCTCGACGAGCCAACGACCGCGCTCGATGTCACGACCCAGATCGACGTGCTCAAAACGTTCAAGACGGTGCTGGCCAAGGCCCAGGCGACCGCGATCTATGTCAGCCATGATCTGGCCGTGGTCGCGCAGATGGCCGATCATATCGTGGTGCTGCACCAGGGGCGTGTATGCGAACAGGGGCCCGCCGCAGCGCTGCTGGCCGATCCGGGCCACGCGTATACCAAAAGCCTGCTCGCGGCAAAACACCCCGCCGTGCCGTGCGAACCGATAGCAGCTGAAGACGTGCCGGTGCTGGATGTCAGCGGCGTTTATGCCGGGTACGGCCGCATGACAGCCGGAAGCCACGCGCATCCGGTGCTCAGCGACGTCTCGTTTTCGCTCGCCAGAGGCGGCACCTTGGGGATCATCGGAGAATCCGGCTCCGGCAAATCGACTTTGGCGCGGGTTATCGCAGGCCTGTTGCCGCGCAGCCATGGCTGGGTGAAATTGAATGGCAAGGAACTGCCGCTGGGCCTCGATGGCCGCACCCCCGAACAGTTTCGCAGCATCCAGATGGTGTTTCAAAACGCCGACACCGCGCTCAATCCGGCGCATAGCGTCGCGACCATTCTCGCGCGGCCGCTGGCGTTTTACCACGGGTTGCGCGGGGCCCGCGCACGCGCGCGGATCGAGGAATTGCTCAGCCTGATCCGCCTGCCGCGCGAAATGGCCGATCAGCCGGTGCGGTCGCTGTCGGGCGGGCAGAAACAGCGGGTCAACCTGGCGCGCGCGCTCGCCGCCGAGCCGCAAGTTCTGCTGTGCGACGAAGTGACGTCTGCGCTCGATACTGTCGTTGGCGCGGCGATCATCGACCTGATCGAGGACCTGCGCCGCCAGCTCGGCATTGCCACGGTGTTCATCAGCCACGACATCGGCGCGGTGCAGGGCTTCTGCGAAGACGTGCTCGTGCTGTATGGCGGGCAGGGCGTGGAACTGGCCGGAAGCGCGTCGTTTTCCGGTCCGGTGCATCATCCCTATACGCAGATCCTTCGCGCATCGCGCCCGACGATGCACGCGGGTTGGCTGGAAAGCACGAAGACGCCAAGGCCAACGGGTCTTGTTCCCAAGCCCGACGCACGCGACGGATTGTGCCGGTTTCTGGCCCGCTGCCCGGTCGCGATACCCGACGTGTGCAACCGGCTGCCTCCGCGCCAAAACACGATCCCCGGCCAGAAATGGCTGTGCCACCATGACCACGATGCGCTCGCCGCGCATGCGATTTTCCCAGGAGATTAAAAATGACCAAGCAGGTTCTGGCCGTAACGCTGCGCGCGATGACGCCCGATGATCTCGACCGCGCGCTCGAACTGTCGCGCGATTTTCAATGGCCGCACCGCGACGAAGACTGGGCATTCTTCCTCGAAATCGGCGAAGGCCTCGTCGCCGAACACGATGGCCAAATCGTCGGCACGATCATGGCCTGGCGGTTCGGCGATAAAGTCGCGACGATCGGCATGGTGATCGCCGACCGCGCGGTGCAGGGCCAGGGCATCGGCCGCAAGCTGATGGAAGCCATGATCGCGCAACTCGATGGCTACAGCGTGGTGCTGAATGCCACCAAGGAAGGCCTGCCGCTGTACGAGAAGCTCGGCTTTGTCGAAATCGGCTGCATCCATCAGCACCAGGGCCTGGCTCCAGTCGTGCCTTTGCCCGAACTGCAACCCGACGAGCGCGTCCGCCCGCTGGGCCAGGCAGACCAGGGCGTCGCCGATTTCTACAGCCGCGCCACGGGCATGGACCGGACCAAACTGGTCGCCGCGCTGATCGAGCGCGACAAGGGCGTCGTGCTGACGCGCGGGCACGAGCCGGTGGGCTTCGCGATGCTGCGCCGGTTTGGCCGCGGCTGGTCGATCGCGCCGGTCGTCGCGCCCGACGCCGGCGGCGCGAAAGCGCTGATCCTGCACTGGCTGGCGCAGAACACCGGCACGTTCAGCCGCCTCGATGTCAGCGATGAAAGCGGTTTGTCGCCTTGGCTGACCGAACTCGGACTGCCGCATGTCGGCGGCGGGATCAAGATGGTGCGCGGGACGGTGCCGGTCGAAGACGCGGCGTTCCATGCGTTTGGCCTGACCGCGCAGGCCTTGACGTGAGCCGCCATTATTCGGTCGCGGTTCTCGCCGGCGACGGTATCGGCAAGGAAGTCATGCCCGAAGGCATCCGCGCGCTCGAAGCCGCATCGGCGCGGTTCGGGTTTACGATCGATCAGCAATGGCATGACTTTGCCAATTGCGATTACTACGCAAGCCACGGCCGGATGATGCCCGAGGATTGGAAAGCGCAAATCGGCCAGCCCGATGCGATTTTCTATGGCGCGGTGGGCTGGCCGGCAACAGTGCCCGACCACATTTCGCTATGGGGCTCGCTGCTGCAATTCCGCCGCGAACACGACCAGTATGTCAACTTGCGCCCGGTGCGGCTGATGCCCGGGGTGCCGTGCCCGCTGGTCGGACGCGAGCCCGGTGACATCGATTTCTGGGTGGTGCGCGAAAACACCGAAGGCGAATATTCGAGCGTCGGCGGCCATATGTTTCCCGGCACCGATCGCGAAATCGTCATCCAGGAAACCGTGATGACCCGCCACGGCGTCGACCGCGTGCTGCGCTTTGCGTTCGACCTCGCATCAAAGCGCGAACGGCGCCACCTGACCAGCGCGACCAAATCGAACGGCATCGCGATCACCATGCCGTTCTGGGATGGCCGCGTCGAAGACATCGCGACCGAATACCCCACCGTCACGCACGACAAATACCATATCGACATCCTGACCGCGCAATTCGTGATGAATCCGCAACGGTTCGACGTGGTTGTGGCGTCGAACCTTTTTGGTGATATCCTCTCCGATCTCGGCCCCGCGTGCACCGGCACGATCGGCATTGCGCCTTCGGCCAATCTCAACCCCGATCGCAAACACCCCTCGCTTTTCGAGCCGGTACATGGCTCGGCGCCCGACATCGCCGGGCAGGGCATTGCCAACCCGGTCGGGCAGATCTGGTCGGCGGCAATGATGCTCGACCATCTGGGCGAGGCCGAAGCCGCAGCCGCGATCATGACCGCGATCGAACACGTCTTGGCGACCCCGGCGGGCCGCACCGCAGACCTGAAAGGCCAGGCCGATACGGTCGCCTGTGGCAAGGCGATTGCCGCCGCGATCGGGTAGCGACGCAATGCAAAATAGCCCCGCCCCTCAGGGGAGGGGTTGGGGAGGGGTGTCCAACGGCCGATTGGTTATGCAACGCCGCAGCCTCGGACACCCCCACCCAACCCTCCCCCTGAGGGGGAGGGCTTTTAAACCTGATGATCGGCTCGATACACTGGCGGCAGATTGTGCTGCTGGGTGACCGATAAACCCGGTCGCCAGCGCGCCAATGCGCTGATTTTGGCGGATGCTTTGGCGGCCCCCGCAATACAGTGCGGGCATGCAAGACACCCTGACCGCACCACCCGCCCAGACCAACCGCACGTTGCACGACATCGACCGTGATCACCTGATCCACCCGGTCACGTCACTGCGCGGGCACGAAGCGCATGGTGCGCGCATTCTGGCGAGTGCCGATGGCATGTGGCTGACCGATAGCGAGGGGCATCGCGCGATCGACGCATTTGCCGGGCTGTGGTGCGTCAATGTCGGCTATGGCCAGGACAGCATCGTCGATGTCGCCGCCGAGCAGATGCGGCGACTGCCCTATGCGACCGGGTATTTCCATTTCAGCAACGAGCCCGCCATTCGCCTGGCGGGTGAGCTGGCCGATCTGGCGCCGGCCGGGCTTGACCATGTGTACTTTACTCTGGGCGGGTCGGACGCGGTCGATGCAGCGATCCGCTATATCACGCATTATTTCAATGCGATCGGCCAGCCGGCGAAGAAGCAGTTCATCGCGCTCGAATGGGGTTATCACGGGTCGAGCAGCACCGGCGCCGGGCTGACTGCGCTCGCCAATTTCCATCGCGGGTTCGATCTGCCGCACAAATGGCAGCACCATATCGCCTCGCCTTATCCGTATCATCATCCGCAAAGCGGCGACGATGCCGCGGTGATCGCATCGAGTGTTGCCGCGCTCGAGGCCAAAGTCGCCGAGCTGGGCGCGGATACCGTGGCGGCATTCTGCTGCGAGCCGATCCAAGGCAGTGGCGGGGTGATCGTGCCGCCGGTGGGCTGGTTGCGCGCCATGCGCGAGGCGTGCACGCGGCTGGGCATCCTTATGCTCGTCGACGAAGTGATCACCGGGTTTGGCCGCACCGGGCCGATGTTTGCGTGCGAAGCCGAAGGGGTTTCGCCCGATTTCATGACTTTGGCGAAAGGCCTGACCAGTGGCTATGCGCCGATGGGCGCGGTGCTGATGGCCGATCATATCTACCAGGCGATTGCCGATTCCGCCCCGGCGCATCTGCCGCTGGGCCATGGCGCGACGTATTCGGCGCATCCGGTCAGCGCCGCCGTCGCGCTCGAAGTGCTGCGGCTGTACCGCGAAGGCGGGGTTCTGGCCAATGGCGCGAAAGTCGCTGTGCGCTTTGCCGCGCGGATGGACGCGATCCGCGCGCATCCGCTGGTGGGCGACGTGCGCTATCGCGGTTTGCTCGGCGGGATCGAGCTGGTTGCCGACAAGGCCACGCGCGCATCGCTGCCGGCTGCGCTCGATATCGGTGAGCGGCTCACACAGATGACTTGGGACAATGGCGTGATCGTGCGCTGTTTTGCCAATGGCGTGATCGGGTTTGCGCCTGCGCTGACGTGCACCGACGACGAGATGGATGTGATCTTTGATCGCGTGGAATTGACTTTGAACCAGCTTTTGGATCAACCGGACGTTCGCGCGGCGTTAGCCCGAACAGGATGACCTTCCCATGATCGCTCCAGGCCTGAAACTCGACCGGATCGATCTGAAAATCCTGGCGAAGCTGCAGCAGTCGGGCCGGATCACCAATGTCGAGCTTGCCGATGCGGTCGGCCTGTCGCCCAGCCCGTGCCTGACGCGGGTCAAGCGGCTGGAACAGGCGGGCTATATCACCGGCTATGGCGCGCATCTCAATCTGGGCAAGCTCGGCGAATTCCTGACGGTGTTTACCGAAGTGACGCTCAGCGAGCACCGGCACGGCGATTTTTCGCGGTTTGAATCGCGTATTGTCAAAATCGACGAGATCGTCGAATGCCATCTGGTCAGCGGCGGCTATGATTATCTGCTGAAATTCGTCGCGCGCGGCGTGTCGCATTACCAGTCGATCATGGAAGCGCTGCTCGAAGGCAATTATGGCATCGAGAAATATTTCAGCTACCTGGTGATCAAATCCCCGTTCATCAAACAGCATTTTCCGATCCAGAACCTGTTTGGCAACCAGAGCTGAAGGCGCACCCGATGCAAGATCTGTCCGAACTCGTCGGCCCGCTCACCACCTTGCGGCGCGATATTCACAAGCATCCCGAGCTGGGCTTTGCCGAATTCCGCACCGCCGCGCGGATCGCGCAAGTGCTGACCGATGCCGGCCTCGCAGTGCACGAGGGCATTGGCGGCACGGGCGTCGTCGGCGTGTTGCGCGTCGGGCAGGGCACGCGCACCGTGGGCCTGCGCGCCGACATGGACGCGCTGCCGTTCGACGAACAAACCAATCTGCCCTGGGCCAGCCAGACACCGGGCAGCTTTCATGGCTGCGGGCACGATGGCCATGTCGCGATGTTGCTGGGCGCGGCGCAGGCGATGGCCAAGGCGCAGGATTTCGACGGCACGATCAACTTCATCTTTCAGCCTGCCGAAGAAGGCCAGGGCGGCGCGCGCGCGATGATCGAGGACGGGTTGTTCGACCGTTTCCCCTGCGACCGGGTCTATGCGCTGCACAACTGGCCCGCGCTGCCCGCCGGCACGATCGCCACGCGCGCGGGCGCGATCATGGGCGCGGCGGACAAATTCCGGATTACCGTGACGGGCAAGGGCGGCCATGCTGCCTTGCCGCACGAAACCAGCGATTCTGTGCTGGCGGCCGCCACTCTGGTGCTGCAGCTCAACACGATCATTTCGCGCAATGTCGCGTCATCGTCGGCAGCGGTCCTGTCCGCCACGCAGATCCACGGCGGCGACACGCACAATGTGATCCCCGCCAATGTCGTGATCACCGGCACCGTGCGCACGTTCGATCCGGTGGTGCAGGACCGGATCGAGGAACGCATGCGCCAGATGGCAAGCGGGATCGAGGCCGGGTTCGAAGTCAAATGCGCGGTCGAATACAACCGCTATTACCCCGCCACGATCAACGACGCCGATGCGGCCGAGGATGCGCTGACGGTCGCGGCGACGGTGGGCAAAGCGCTGCGCGCGCCCGAGCCTGCGGCGACGTCGGAGGATTTCTCGTTCATGCTGCAAAAGCGGCCCGGCGCGTATATCTGGCTGGGCCAGGGCAAGGGCAACGATCCTGCGCCGCTGCACAATCCATATTACGATTTCAACGATGACGTGCTGGAAACCGGCATCCGGTTGCACATTGCTTTGGCCAAGCACTGGCTGGCCGCCTGATCCTGCCGCGCGCCGGTCTTTGCGCGGCATGAATGCGTGTTGCGACCGCTAGGTATGGCATCATGCGCCGGATAAAGCGTCTATCACCGATCCACCATCATCTGGAGACCGATTTGTGACGACTGTGACGACATGCCCCGGGTTTATCGATCTGCGCGCGTTTGCGGGCACAGAGTGCGCATCAGTCGCCGATCCGTTCGGCACGGGGCGCAAGGTTCTGCCGTTGCGGGGTGATGATGTCGAGATGGGCACAATCCATCTGATGCCGGGCACGGGTACGCAGGCGATGACCGGCGGCGATACGTTCCTGATCGTCGCGCAGGGCGCGGTGGAAATGACCGCCACGCGCCAGGGCGACACCGCGACCTGGGATCTGCAGGACAGCGGCTGCTGCGTTGTATCGGATGGCAGCGACTTGGCCTGGACCACGCGCGTGCCGACGATCCTGATCTATATGCGCCACACTGCGGGCAAGGGTCACGACAACGCTGGCACGTTCATCAATCCTTACGCGGCAATGACGCCATCGGCGCCGCCGCTCGCGGAGCTGCTGGTCGGGCCGACGCCTGCGTGCCACAATGCTACGCAGTTCCTGTCGACCGACGGCGAATTCATGTGCGGCACCTGGGATGGGACGCCGTATCACCGGCTTTCGATGGCTTATCGCCATTTTGAGCTGATGTACTTGCTGGCGGGCACCGTCACCTTTGTCGACGAAGCCGGGCACACGGGCACGTTCACCAAGGGCGATATCTTCATGATCGAGCAGCATGCGCATTGTAGCTGGGACAGTCAGGTGGATGTTGCGAAAGTCTACGCGATCTTCCGCCCGAAGGTTTGAGGTGGGCGCGAATTCAAGCCAAACACCCCAAACCCCGCTCATGCTGAGCCTCGTTAGTTTGCCAGAACTCTAAAACTCGTCGAGAGTTTGGAGTGCCGGTGTGGGATGGCCATCCCACACCGGCGCGATCAGAGTGCCCGTTGAGCCTGTGGTCAGGCAAATTGCCGTG
>Ga0302311_10002328_pt1 | contig 21656 bp, 16 predicted proteins | sample III_Palsa_N1_3_FD_200449 | JGI IMG/M metagenome (GOLD analysis project Ga0302311, IMG submission 200449) | Peat permafrost microbial communities from Stordalen Mire near Abisko, Sweden - III_Palsa_N1_3 | ecosystem: Environmental > Terrestrial > Soil > Palsa > Peat permafrost | place: Sweden... | reverse complement strand
TTGACCGCGGCATGTACACTCGATTTTGCGACGCGATACGACGTTTTTCGCCACCGTTCGACGCCTCACTGTACACATAGAGGACCCGAAATTGGCCGCGTTCGTGAGGCTCCCGTCCGGCTCCTGGCGCGCCGTGGTCCGGCGCAAGCGCCGGTATATAAGCGAGGCCTTCAAGCGCAAGGAGGACGCACGGACCTGGGCGCTCGAGGCCGAGCGCCAGATCGACCAGGGCGGCGCCCCTACGCCCTCGCGCGTGAAGGGGATGAAGACGTTCGGCCAACTGATCGACCTTCACATCGCCGACATGAATGAGGTCGGCAAGACGCCGGGCCGTTCAAAGTCCGCCACCCTCGCAATGCTCAAGCGAGAGCTTGGCAAGCGGCCGATCATCGACATGGATCGTGAGCGCCTGATCAAGTTCGGCCGCGATCGCGCGCCCAAGGAGCCGGCCCGGTGACGGTGAGCATGGATATCGGCACGATCAGGCTGCTGATCTCGCATGCCGCGGCGGTCCATGGGCTCCCGGCAAGCTTGGAGCAGGTCGACCTGGCGCGCATCGCGCTCAGGCGCTTGGGCCTCGTCGGCAAGAGCAACGAGCGCAATCGGCGTCCCACAGAGGAAGAACTCTGGAAGCTCTTCGGGCATTTCGCGCCGACGGCACCGATCAGGCCCCGGGCCCGCAGATCGTCGAGGACCTCCCGCCAGTCTGCGGCGCCGAAGCCGTGCACGACGAGCCGCTCGCCCGTCCACAACAAGGAGATCGAGCGGTCGCACGGGCTGTGACCGGGGTCAGGCACGTTGGCGCTGCGGCCGCCGTCGTAGAGATCGCCGCCGAGGGGCGCGAACGATGGCTCGAAGAGGCTTGCGAAGGCCTTTCGCGAACAGCAGATCGGCTGAAACCGCCCTCCCCTCCGCCTCCTCGCCCCAGCGCCTGCCTCAAGAAAAAAGTGGGGGAACGTGACCCATAGGGCTGAGCCCGCCGTCGCCGGGGCGCCGCGTAGGGCGCGACCCTGCCGCGGGGCAGGGGCACGCCCACACCCGCAACGTCTCGCCGCGCCAGACGATGCTGTGACCGCGGTCACATCGGATCGCGGTCGAGCTCGGTATCTCTTGCGGGACGCTTCATTCCGAAGCCGATGGGAGAACCAAGTCATGAACCGTTTCGCAGTCGCCGCCTCGGTCGCATTCGCCGCCGTGCTGGGGGCGCAGCCGACTTTCGCCGCCACGGCGGACGACGGAACCATCAGCGTCCGCGTTCCGTACACCGACCTCAACCTTCAGAGCCCCGCGGGGGCCCACACCATGCTGGGCCGCCTCACCGCGGCCTCGCATTCGGCCTGCGGGTCCGAGCCGGCGATCGCCGATCTCGGCAGATCGACACTCTACCGGGACTGCGTGAGCAGCACGCTGGATCGGGCTGTGCGATCGCTCGGCGCCCCGCTGGTGACCGCCGCCTACGACGGCGCGTCGCAAACCCGCGCCGAAATGGCCAGCGCGACTTCGGTCCGCTAGCTGCCGGGCAGGGTCGCGGGGGCGCCGGCGGTCCCGCCGTCGCCCCCTCGCGCACGGGCCCCTTGCCCAGGCCCCGTCTTCGCTTTGCGAGGCCCCGCCTTCCCGGGAGCATGTCAGGGTTCGGGCCGAAACGACCTGAACCCTGAATCATGCTCTACAATCTTCAATCGAGAACACGATTCAGCGGCCAGACGGTTCCGCCTGGCCCCAACGCGTTCTGGTGCGACCAAGGGGGATGGGAGGGGCGGATGTCAGAGGGCGGACGAGGCAGTGCGTCGCGCCCGCCGTCGCCGGCGATCGTGAACGACGCGGGCCGCGCATGACAATGCGGGCCGCGCCCGAGGCCGAACTGGGCCTGGCCCGCAGCATCGTGTTCGGCGTTCTCTCAGAGGTTCGCCGCCAGCGTCTGGCGGCGAACGGGCAGGTCGTCACGCTGCTGCCGGGCGCGCTGCTCTGCCAGAAGGGCGATCCGGGAGACGCAGCCTATCTCGTGCTGGAAGGCGAGCTGGAGGTCCGCACCGTATCGCGCGGCGGGCGCCTAGTACGGCTGGCGGCGCTGGGGCGCGGCGAGATCGCCGGCGAAATGGCCGTGCTCGACGGCGCCGAGCGATCCGCCGACATGGTGGCTGCACGCAGCACCCGGCTGTTGAAGGTGACCCGCGGCGCGCTCGTCGAGGCGCTCATTGCCGAGCCGCTTGCCGCCATCGCCCTCATCGAGACTCTGACCGGGCGATTGCGCCAAACCGACCAAGCCCTGGAGGCCTTGCACATCCTCGATCTGGGCGGCCGGCTGGCGAGCCTCCTGATCTCCGAGGCCGGGACGCATGGGCTCGTGTCGCTGACTCAGGGCGAAATGGCGCACCGGATTGGCGCATCGCGCGAGAAGGTCAACCGTCAACTCGGCCGATGGCGCATCGAGGGGCTGGTCAGCGTCACCAGAGCCGGCGTGCGTCTGCTCGCCCCCGAAAGACTTGCGGCCCCGTCGCGTTCGGACGGGCGCCCATCGACCTTTCGCTAGCGCACGGTTTCGAGTCCGGTCGATCCGAACCCATCCTGCTCCCGACTGCCCGTTGGGCGGGAATCCGACCTTTTCCTTGCCCGGCGCTCGCCGGCCTCGCTAGGGTCGCGCCCGCGAACCAGGGCGGGGTCGCCGGTAATGGCCGATGTCTTCATCTCCTATGCGCGCTCGACGGCGCTACAGGCCCGCGCGATGGCCCGGGCGCTGCGGTCGCTCGGCTACAGCGTTTGGCTCGATGACGATCTGCCCGCGCATCTCGTCTACGGTCAGGTCATCGAGGAGGAGCTCGAACGGGCGAAGGCGACCCTGGTCATCTGGTCCTCGGACGCCGTCAGGTCCCAATGGGTGCTGTCCGAGGCCAACCGGGCGCGCGAGGTGCGCAAGTTGGTCCAGGTCGTCGTCGACGAAACCCCCCTGCCGATGCCCTTCGACCAGGTCCAACACGCCAACCTCGTCGGCTGGTCCGGCGACGGTGACGATCCCGGCTGGCGCAAGGCGCTGGCCAGCATCGCCAGTCTCTTGGAGGACGCGAACACGCCGCGACCGGCCCTGAAGCGTCCCGAGGTCCGCCCGCCACACCCCGACGCCAGGCCAGACCCGAATGGCGAGCGGCGGCATCTGTTGATCCTCTTCTGTGACATTGTCGGCTCGACCGGCCTCGCTGCCGGCCTCGACCCGGAGGAGTGGCACGCCATCGCCTCCCAATATCAGCGCGCGGCGGCCGACGCCGTCACGCGTTTCGCCGGCCATGTCTCCAAGTACCTGGGCGACGGGTTGGTGGTGTTCTTCGGCTACCCGCAGGCGCAGGAGGACGCCGCCGAGCGCGCGGTGCGCGCGGGCCTGGAAACCGTCGCGGCCGTCGGCCGGCTCAACGCGCGTCTTGCCGTCGAGCACGGCGTCACGCTTCAGGTCCGCGTCGGCATCCACAGCGGCACCGTGGTGGTCGCCACAGGCGCCAACGACGAACCGGAGATCTTCGGCGACGCGCCCAACATAGCCGCGCGGGTGCAGGAGGCGGCTGCGCCCGACACAGTCGTGGTCACGTCCGCCGTGCATGACCTCGTGCCCAGCTTGTTCGAGATCGCGGACCTGGGGGCCATCGTGCTGAAGGGCGCGCCGGCGCCCATGCGGCTGAGCCGTGTCATTCGCCCGCGCGCGGCCAGCCGGCGGACCCGCGGCTTCGCCCGGCAAGGCCGCACGCCGTTCATCAACCATGAGGACGAGGTGCGCCTCCTCCTCAGCCGCTGGGAGCGCGTGCGCGCGGGCGACGGCCAGGCGGTGCTATTGGTCGGAGAGCCCGGGATCGGCAAGACCCGGCTGATGGAGGAGTTCCGGGCGAGGACCCGCGCCGGGCGCAGGCGCTCGCTCGAGTGCGCTGGCGCGCCGTTCTTCGCCAACTCACCCTTCTACGCTGTCACGCAACTGCTCGGCCAATACCTCGGCTGGAAGAGCGACGACGACCCGGAGGCGCGCGGGTACGGGCTGAGGGAGGCGCTGGCGGCCGCCGGCATCAAGACCGCAGAGGCCGCGCCGCTCATCGCCGAGATGCTCAATCTGCCGGTCCCACCGGGGTCTTCGCCATTGATGCTCGGGCCGGAGCAGAGGCGCGCGCGGCTGCTGGCCGCGCTGGCGGCCTGGGCGCTGAGCGCCGCGCGAGACCAGCCGCTGCTGATTGTGGTGGAGGATCTGCACTGGATCGATCCCTCGACGCTGGAGCTCATCCAGATTCTGATCGACCAGTGCGCGGCCGCCTCGCTCATGGTCCTTTGCACCACCCGTCCCGGGTTCAAGGCGCCCTGGTCCGCCCGCGCCCATCATGTTCAGCTGACGATCAATCGATTGGACAGTCAGCAGACACGATCGCTGGTGGCCGGCGTCGCGGCGCGCGCCGGCCTTGCGACGGGCGTGATCGACGCCGTCATCGAACGGACCGATGGCGTGCCGCTTTTCGTCGAGGAACTGACCCGGCTTCTGCTCGAGCGCGGCGAGCAGGGCAGCGCCAACGAGATACCGGCGACCTTGCGCGACTCGCTGGCGGCCCGCCTCGACCGCCTCGGGCCTGCCAAGGAGGTCGCGCAGTTGGCGGCGGTCATCGGCCGCGAAGTATCCCACGACCTGCTCCTGGCCGTCTGGCCGAGGACCGAGGCCGAGCTGCAAGAGCATCTGGCCGCGCTTTCGGACGCCGAGCTGATCTACGCGCGCGGGCTGCCGCCGCAGGCGAGCTACCGGTTCAAACACGCCCTGGTGCAGAGCGCCGCTTATGAGGCACTGCTGAAACGGCGCCGGCGAGAGCTGCATGCGAAGGTCGCGCGAACCTTGACCGAGCAGTTTGCCCAGCTCGCCGAGGCGCAGCCGGAAATGCTGGCGCGCCACTGGACGGAAGCCGGCGAAGCCGCGCCGGCCATCGCGGCCTGGAAGAGCGCCGGGGATGGAGCTTTCCAGCGGCGCGCCTTCAAGGAGGCCGAGGCAGCCTACCGGCAGGCGATGGCGCTGCTGACGACCCAGGCCGAGACAGACGAGCGCGACGCTGGAGAGCTGGAACTCGCGAGCGCGCTCAATCGCGTCCTGCAGTTGACCCGGGGCTACGCGGCGCCGGAGACGGTCGAAATGGCCGCGCGCGCCCGGGCGCTGGCCGAGAAGTCGGGCGTCCTCTCACAGCTGATCCGGGAAGAAGCCCGACTCTGGCGCGCGGTGATCACCGCCGGCGACTTCGCCGGCGCCGCCGCGCTCGCCGACCACGTCCTCGAGCTGGCGCATGGCGAGCCCGACAACCGCGGGCGGCTGCTCTTCGCGCTCAATGCCCAGGTGCAGACGAAATTCTACACCGGCGAGCTCGCCGCGGTCGAGGAGCAGTTCGGACGGATGGTCGCCCTGATCGAGACGCCGGGGCTGCGCCAGGCGTCCGGCAACAACGTCATTCCGATCGGCGTCGCGAGCCTGAACGCCTGGGCGTTGGGCCGCGGCGAGGAGGCGCAGGGCCGGATGGGCAGGGGTTTCGCCTTGGCGCGGGAAAGCAAGGACCCGTACGACCTGGCGATGGCGCTCCATTTCCAGGGCCTGCTGCATGCGTGCCAGCGCGATGCGCCAGCGGCCGAGGCCGTCTCCGCCCAGCTGCTCGCCCTCAGCGAGGAGCACGGCTTCGGATACGCCGGCGAGCTTGCACTCAGCACGCTCGGATGGGCGCGGGGACAAGGCGGCGCTGGCGCGGAGGGCGTCGTCCAGCTGCGCCAAGCTTGGCGGTCGCTCGCCGGGTCGGGCGCGAGAGTGGGGATGACCTTTGGGCTGACGCGGCTGGCCGAGACTCTGGCGCTGGCTGGCGCGGCCGCCGACGCGCTCGCGACGATCGAAGACGCCCTCGCCGCCAACCCCCAGGAGCGCGTGTTCCGACCTGACGCCCTGCGCGTACGCGGCGAATTGCACTTCGCCGCCGGCGAACCGGCGCTGGCCGAAGCAGACCTGCGCGAGGCCGTCGCCCTGGCGCAGGCCATGGGCGCCGAGGCCTGGCGGCGGCGCGCGGGCGAGTCCCTGGCGCAGCTTCTCCCAGGCTAGCGCAGGATCCGGCGTTCGCCGCGCCGTGGCCGCTATCGGCGCGACAGCTCGCGGGTGAAATCCACGAGGGCGTGGAGGCCGGCCGGGTCCGCGGCGTGGAAATGGGCCTCCCATTTGGCCTCCGCGGCCAAGTCGTCCAGCCGCGACTCGGCGTCCGGCAGCCTGGCGGCCATGGCCGCCGAGATCCGCGCAAGATCCTCAGGCGAGGGCTCGGGGTTGCAGAACAGCGCCGCGATCTCTGGATCCTGGATTGCGAGCGAGGCGGGCAGCGTGAGAATGCCGTCCCGTAGGTCTTCCTCACCGCCACCGCCCAGCGACTCAAGGCCCTTCACGTCGCCCACGTCGTCACAGCCGTGGTAGAGCATGCCCAACAGCCGTCCGAATTTGCGCAGCCGGTCATCCCGCGTCGCGAGACAGGCGCACGTCTCGAACATCGACCCGGTGTCCTCGCCGGCGATTTCCAACCAGTCCTCTATCCCCAGCGGCTGGCGGCGCAGCCGCCATTGGCGGCATTCGGCCACGCCTAGCCGCTTGAGCAGCTGCGAGAACAGCCGCACATCGTACGGATCGTTGGCGGACAGCTCGTAGCCGTCGGCGACGATGAAGCCCGAGGCCATCAAGGCGGGCAGCAGCCCGAAGCGCCGGTGCAAGGTCGCCTTGCCCCGTCGCTCATCGGACTCGTCGACGATGTCGTCGATGATCAGGGAGACGTTGTGCATCATCTCCAGGACGGCGGCCGAGCGGATCAATGAGTCGGGGATCGCCTCGCGGCTGATCGCGCGGTGGCAACCGAACAGGGTCAGGGGCCGGAAGTATTTGGCCTTGCCGACAAACTGCCAGCTGAGGAGCGGGCGCATGTCCGGGTCGGCGGCCTCGATCCAGTCGTCGATCACACCGCGCAGCCTGCGGATCTCCTCGGAGAACCCCAGCGCGGCGATGATATCCGTGGTCGCCGCATCCGGGGCGAGCGCCCCTTCGAACGCCACGCTCACGGTTTCACGCGCCAGCGCCGCTGATAGCTCCGCCGACCCGCTACCGGCGCCGACAGCTGGGCCGCCGCAACGTGCAAGGTCCGCCAGGCCTGGTCGCTGAAGGCTGAAAGCGCCGCGGCGAGCTTGGTGGGGGGCTCGTCGCGCGACGGCAGCCGCGCGGCCAGCGCTTGCAGCGCACCACCCGCCGCGTTCAGCGTCTTGGCGGTCAGCTTGGCGAGCGCCTCGGAAGGCGCGGCGCCAAGCGTGCCGCGCGCCGCCGCGGCCAGCAAGGCATCGGCGTCGGCATCCGGATCGTCGGGGTCGCCAGCGTCCGGTCCCGGCGCGAGGCTCCTGGCAAGCCAGTAGAGCGTCTTCCACCAGTCCAGGGTGAAGGCCAGCGGCAGCAGCAGGGCGTAGCTCGAAGGCTCGTAGGCGTCCTTTGGCAGTGGCCCCAGGCGCTTGTCTCCGGTGAGCGCCGACCAGGCTGTCGCCGCATAGGCGAAGGGCAGCAAGGCCAGCTTCGCCGCCTGGAACGCTGTGTCGCTATGCACCTGGTGCTTGTCGATCGTCACCGGTGCGCCGCGCATCCTACCCGAGCGACTGGCGTCCTCAGCTTGCAGCGCGCGCGCCGCCATCAGGCCGCTTTCCACGGCCGCTTCTACCGTAGCCATGTCGACGTCGGTCTTGCAGAAATCTCCGGCCAGGAACAGCTTCGGGGTCTGGGCGTGGCTCGATGTCGGGCGCCATTGCCAGCTGCCGATGTCGTTAATGAAGAGCTTATTGTTCAGGTTGGTACGGACGTGGGTCTTCTCCCAGCAGATGTCCGCCTTGGGATCGCCCCAATGGTCGCCCGGCTCGAACACGGGCAGGTAGTCGTGCAACCGCTGGATCATCATGTGTCCCTGCTCCAACGGATCGAGCGAGGGCAAGGCGAAGCCGTTCGAAGCGGCGAGCACCAGGGCTGTGCGGCCCTCCATGTTGGGATCGTCCGTCCAAAGCTGCGAGATATCGAGCATGGTCAGGTCGACGCTGGACTCGGTGAGACCAACCTGGTCCTTCGGAATCTCTGGCAGGACCCGATTGAAATAGACGTCGACGACCGGAATCGCCACTTCGCGGAAGCGCTGCAGCTCTGACAACTGCGGCAGAACATCGACGACACGCCGGCCGGGGGGGCCTTCCATCACCAGGCTGGCAAGCGCCGGAGCGGACGTCGCCAGGATCACATAGTCCGCCGGTGGCGCCGCTTCTGGCCGGCGCCGGCGCCGGCCCCTCCCATCCGGTTTGGGTTGCAGGCGCAGTGTCGGCTCGCCGTTCTCGAGCTCGACCCCCACCACCTTGCGCCCCTTCTGGATGTCGCAGCCCAGCGCCTCTAGCTTGCGCTCGAGCGGCGCGATGATCTCCGCATACAAGTTGCCCTTCGCCAGCCACGCAAAAGGCGTGGGCCTGGGGAAGGTGAGCGAGTGCCTGAGGAAGTCCTGATAGGAGGCGGCGGCGGTGAGGTCGCTCTGGATCGACCAGATCACCATCAGCATATAGTTCTGCAGACTGGCCACCTTCTCCGTCGCATAGCCGCGGGAATAGATGAAGCCGTTGACATCGAGGCGATCGATCTCCTCGCCCCCCTGGCGGTTGAACGGGTGCGAGGCAAGGTCGAGCATTGAAAAGCCGACCAGGAACATGTCGGGCGCGGAGAGGACGCCCGAGCCGAGATTGTGGGCGATCCCCTCCAAGGTGCTGGCGTTCTTGAGTTCGCGATACTCGGTCGATCCCCTGGCGAGGAGCTTGACCCCCATCCGGGACTCGAAATGCGCGTCGCGCGCCAGGCCAAGGTCGTTCTCGAACAGGTCCCAGAAGTTGGCGTACCACTCGCAGAACATGTGCGGATAGACGTCGTGGAAGACACCGTCGATCTCCTCCGAGGCGAGGTTTCCGCCCAGCCGCTCCTTTTCTTCGTAGAGCGTGATCTTGAAGCCGCGCTCGGCCAGCCGCAGGGCCGCGGTGAGACCCGAGAGCCCGCCGCCGACGATCGCGACGCTGGCGCCCTGCGCGGGCGTCGTAGGCCGAGCCGTGGCTGCGCCGGCGGCGCGTGTTTTGGCGGGTTCAGGCATGGTGTGCGTCCTCGTCAGTGCACGCGCAGACTATCGCCGTTCAGGCAAGCGGGCCTAGCACCCGCGGGTTGTCTGGAGTCCACAGGGACGCCTGCGCCCGGGCCGAAGCCTTGACCACGTCGGCGAGCCAGGAAAAATGCCAGCGCGGATCCTCGCTCAGGGACGCCCGCCAGCCGCGTTCGAGGCACTGCAGGTCGCCCAGCAAACCGCCGGCGCCGCCTCCGAGGCCACGGAGCATCGCCGTCGCGCCGTCTCGACCGACGTAGGCGAAGATCTTCGACCAGACCTGCTGGACGATGGCGAGCGGTCGCACGCCAAGCCCGCCAAACGCGGCGCCCGAGACGCGGGCGAAGTCGGGATCGCCCCTCGCCTCTTCGAAGCCGCGGTAGGTCGCCCGCAGCCAGAAATCGCGCAGGTGCCAGTTGCGCATGGAGGCGGCGCAAAGCTCGAGGAACGCCATCGCCGGGTCGAAATAGGCGCGAAAATCGGTCTCGTAGCGCGCCAGGAAGTCGGCGTCGAAGCGTCCAGCCTCCAACGCGTCGACGATCGTCGATGCGGCGATCAGCGCCGACTCCATGCCCTGGGTGATGCCTTCGCCGGTCATCGGATCGACGAACGAGCCGGCGTCGCCGATGAGCAGACCTCCGTCGAAGTGGTTTCGATCTATGCCGCCGTACATCTTCACCGCGCCGCCTAGCGGTCTGCTGACGAGCTTGAGTTTGCCACAGCCGGGATGGCGAACCCTCAGCTTCTCGAGGACGGCGGCGAAGGCCTCGGTGATCGAGAGGCCCTGGCGATGACAGGTCTCGCTCAGCAGCCCCGCGCCGACGTTGGCGCGCCCGCCCGGCATGGGGAACATCCAGCCATAGCCGGGATAGAGATCCTCATCGAACCAGATGGTGGCTTCTCCCCCCTCCACCTCAACGCCTTCGACATAGGCGCGCTGCGACAGGCCGATGTGGCGCCGGTCGGTCCGCCTGAGACCAGCACTTCTGGCGACAACGGATTCGGTCCCATCCGCGCCGACGACCATCGGCGCGCTCAGCACGTGCTCGCGTTCACCCTCGCGCACGCTGACATGGACCAGACCGTCCTCCCGGACCATCCCCATGGCGGCGCAGCCCTGGCGCACGTCCGCCGAAGCTGCGGCCGCGCACTCGAGCAGCTGGGCGTCGAGACGATGGCGTGGAACGATGTAGCCGTGCGTCGGCGCGCCGTGGGCTGCCTCGTAGTATGGGATGTCACCGAGGTAGGCGAGGCGCGGGCCGAAGTAGACCCGCGTCGACGTGATCGGCAGCGAGGCCCCCAACGTCCTAAGGCAGCCCATGGCGTCGAGAATCCTGAGCCCGCCGGGCTCGACGAAGTCGCCGCAAACCTTCTCGCGCGGAAACGTCGCGCGCTCGATGACAGCGACGCGTAGGCCTCGGCCTGCCAGCGCCCAGGCCATGACCGCGCCGGCGGGGCCGCCCCCGACCACAATCACGTCGTGTGTGTCAGTCCTGGACATCGAGGCCCGCCGGGGACTGCGCGGGCGCGGCGGGGTCTTCTCCCTGGCCGCGGCGGGTCGACGAGCCTCGCCCCTCATAACTCGGCACCATTAAAGCCCCCCACCGTTCGATTCAGTTAGGTCAGCCGATCGTCACTTGTCCAGACTGCACGGCCATCCGCTCGCCGGCCCGTCCTGAGAGGGCTCCGGACACTCCATTGTCCTTCCGGTCGCGCGGTGAGATCCGCCAGTTCACCCGTCACGAATGGTGCTGCGTTCGGGGCGCGCTTGGATCGGGTCACCACTGAGAAAGAGGCGCGCTATCCTACATGACGCGCTGCCGCGTCCAGCCCAGGCTGGTTGGGCCAGCCGTCGTCGGCTCTTGCCGCCAGCAGCGCTTCGGCGCGGGCGAGGAACGGCGCGATCTGCCGCCGCCACGGCTCGGTTCCTTGTCGCCAGCGCCAGTCGCCATCGTCGCGGACCTGCAGGACCGCCTTAGGCGAGAACCGGAAGTACCAGGTGCTCGATCCATCCCGCGCCCTGGAAAGATGGACGCTGAACTGGCTGAACTTCAGGAGCGCGATCAGGACGATCGGCAGAGTGATCAGCGGCCACGCCGCCGGGTGTGCTCCCTGCGGGCCGACAGGCGTCCCACGCAAGCTGGTCATGGCGCCGCGCCCTCCACGCCGAAGGCGGCGTTCGGTGGCTATGACGTACGGGCGCGGCTGACACCCCAAAGGCCGGGATCCATTCAAGTGGAGATTTGCTCAGGCAGGTTTCCTGGCGCGGCCGCGCGGCTTGGGCCCGGGCCTGATTGACGAGGTCCTGGCGGCCCCTCCCTTGGCGCTCGCAGCCTTGGCGCCCGCCTTCGCCGCGGACGCGGTCGTTGGGTTCGCCCGCGCCGTGGTCGTCTTCGCCGCCGCCGCTTTGGCCACCGTTTTCTTGGTCGGCGCCGCGGTGGCGGCGCGCCGGCCCAAGCCCAGCCTCTTGGCCTGCGCCGAACGTGCGGCGGCGTAGGCGGGGGCGACCATGGGGTAGTCCTTTCGCAGGCCCCACTTCTCGCGATAGGTCTGAGGCGTCAGACCAAGCTTGGCGAGGTGGCGTTTGAGCAGCTTGTAGGCTCGCCCGTCCTCCAGGCTGATCAGGTGGTCCGGCGTGATCGATCGACGGATGGAGATGGCGGGCTTCAGCGGTTCGGCCGGCGGCGCGGCGGTCTCACCGCGGGCGATCCCGGCCAGGGCGCCGTGCACCTGCCGGATGAATCCCGGCAGATCGGCGGGCGCGATCGCGTTGGCGCCCACGTAGGCGGACACGATGTCGGTCGTCATGTCGACCACCGTCGGCGTCTCATCGGTCATGTCCATCTCCCTACCCGCCGCGCTCGTCCGAACGCGGACCAAACAGACAACCTAACAGCTCGACGGCGCCACGATAGATCGGCCGCGCGGCTGAAATCATCCTTCTCGGTCGGCGCGCCCGAGCGGCGGATCTCGATCCTCGCCTACTTCCGAGGACAAGGTACCGGAAGCGCCACCTAGCGCGTAGGCTGGAGGGCTCCAACGGGAGGATCCACCATGCAATGCATCCTAGCGCTCGCCTTCGCTCTGGCGCTGATCGCCGCCGCTCCGGCTTCTGCGGCCAGCATGGCGAGCCTGCATCATGGCGCCGCAACTGCCGTGCCCAGGTGTGTGAAGGGCAAGCTGTGCGGCCATACCTGCATCGCCAAGAACAAGGTCTGCTACCAGGGACCGCACGGGCTGACGATACCGCCTCACGTCAATCCGGCGGTAGCGAAGGCCAACCCTCCGCACTAGCTGATCGACACTGCGATCCGTCGGCGCTCGCCGCGCACAATGCGCTTCGAGCGCCGGCGGATCATCCTGGCCGTCGCGTTCGCGCCGAGATCGTCCAAGCGCTCTTACGGTCCCATTCCGCCGCGCGCTGACACGCCTCGCAGCGCAGTTTCAGCTTCGCGCCGGTCTGCATGATCTTGCCGAGCGTCGCGTACATGTTCCCCCCAACCAGCTAGGTGCCTGCGGAGTTCACGCCCAGGCGCCGGAAGTCTCTGTACGCCAATCCGAACCTCCCTTGAGTCTTGCGGCTCAAGGCCGCTGGGCGCAGGGCACACGGCGCACGATCTAAGGTCATCGTTTAGCGGGCGCAGGCGCCGGCGCATGAATCGCAGTGACGGGTCGCGCCGCCCCGACCAGAGAGTCTGTCAGGGAAAAGCTCTTGGCGAACAGCATGGCGACCCCGCCCGAGCCGCCAACGCCTTGGCTACTAAGCGGCCATCGAACCGAGCCAGACTGATATCCACCACGGCCAAGTCGGGCGACGCTTGGGACGTCGTCGCCAATTGCTCCTGCTCCGCGGCTATAGCCCGTCGCGAGCAGAACCGGCTGTTCGGGCCACTTTTGGCGAACGTACCTCGCCAGGACCAGGCCAAAGGCCTTCGTCACCATCACCATGCCGGTCCCATCAGCTGGTCGCCGCCGGCCGCATGCTCGGCGTTGCCGAAACAAAGAGGATCCCCTGGTATGTCGCGCCAAATGAGCCCCATCGGGTTGACTGGACCACGGCGCGCGCCTTGTTCTCACAAACACACCGTGATCTGAGCAGCGCCAACGGGCCGGTCCCGCGGCCATCGCACGAGGAGAGACCCGCCTGTCGATCGTCGCCGCGCTGCACCACGTGACGCGCTATCGGTATGACCAGCCGGTCGAACTCGGTCCTCAGGTCGTGCGCCTAAGGCCCGCCGCGCACTGCCGCACTCGCATTCCTAGCTATTCGCTCAAGATCACGCCGGCCGATCACTTCATAAATTGGCAGCAGGATCCCCACGGCAACTGGCTCGCCCGGTTGGTGTTTCCCAAACCAACCCGAGAGTTCTCGGTCACTGTCGATCTGACTGCCGAGATGACAGTAAACAACCCGTTCGACTTCTTCGTCGAACCCTATGCCGAGACGCTTCCGTTCAACTACGCGGACGATCTGCTCGGAGATCTGGCCGCTTATCTAGAGATCGACGAGGTTGGACCGCGGCTTGAGGCCGAGGTGGCGCAGCTGCGTCCGGATGGGCGTCTCACCATCGATTTCCTGGTCGAACTCAACGCCAAGATCCAAGGCAAGGTGCGCTACCTCGTGCGCATGGAGCCTGGGGTCCAGAGCCCAGACGAGACTCTCGAACTGGGCTCGGGGTCGTGCCGCGACAGCGCCTGGCTGCTGGTCCAGATGTTGCGCCGGCTAGGCCTGGCGGCGCGGTTTGTTTCTGGCTACCTGATCCAGCTCAAGGCCGACATTGACGCCGTCGATGGTCCGGTCGGGACCCAGAAGGACTTTACAGACCTGCACGCCTGGGCGGAGGTCTACATCCCCGGCGCTGGCTGGATCGGCCTTGACGTCACCTCAGGATTGCTCTGCGGCGAGGGGCATCTGCCACTAGCTGCATCCCCTCACTATCGTCAGAGCGCGCCCATCACCGGCGCCTCGAGCCAGGCGGCCACTGATTTCGAGTTCGAGATGGATGTGTCGAGGCTGGTCGACACCATCCGCATCACCCGCCCGTTCGACGCAGCCCACTGGGCCGCGCTCGACGAGTTGGGCGAGTTGGTGGAGCGCGACCTGGAAGACCAGGATGTGCGCCTGACGCTGGGCGGCGAACCGACCTTCGTTTCCGTGGACGATTTCGAGGCCGCCGAGTGGAATATCGATGCGTCGGGTCCCACCAAGCCAATCGTCGCCGACCAGCTGATTAAACGACTGCGGGACCGCTTCGGGCCGGGCGGCCTGCTCCATTACGGTCAGGGTAAGTGGTATCCGGGCGAACCGCTGCCGCGCTGGGCGCTTGGCCTCTACTGGCGACGCGACGGCCGGCCGGTCTGGCGCGGCGTGCGCGATGAGTCATCGCGAGGTTCGCCGCCGAATGTCGCCGGCGTACTCGCCCTGCTCCAGCGGCTCGCGCGGCGGCTCGGCGTGGATCCCGGCTGCATCCTGCCGGCGAGAGAGGACGCCCTTCACTGGATCAAGGCCGAGGCCGAGTTGCCGCCTGACGTCGAGCTGACCGACGAGGATCTGGACGACGCGGGCGCCCGGGACAACCTTCGCCGCGCAATGGAGGGCGGCCTGAGCAAGGCCGTGGGCTACGTCTTGCCGCTGCGCCGACCGCTCGCCAGCGCCGAAGGCGATGGTTGGCTGAGCGAGAGATGGCAGTTTCGGCGCGGACGGCTCTACCTGGCGCCGGGGGATTCCGGCATCGGACTGCGCCTGCCCTTAGACGCGCTCCCGAAGCTGAAGCCCAAGGATTATCCGCACGTCATCCCGCTCGACCCCTATGAGGCACGCGGCCCGCTACCCACGTTCGACGAGCTTTATCGAAGCAAAACACCGGCGGCGGCGCCGTCGGCCGGCCGTGCGAGGACCCCGCCCGTGCGAACGGCGCTTTCTGTGGAGCCGCGCGGTGACGCCCTCCTCGTCTTCATGCCGCCCCTCGCACGGCTCGAGGACTATCTGGAGCTGCTCGCGCACATTGAGGTCGCCGCTGAAGACCTGCCGGTCCGGATCGAGGGCTATCCGCCGCCGGACGATGTGCGGCTGGCGATCCTGAAGGTGACGCCCGACCCGGGGGTGATCGAGGTCAACGTCCAGCCCGCCGCCAACTGGCGCGAGGCTGTGGCGATCACCACCACGATCTACGAGGAGGCGAGAGCCTGCCGGCTCGGCGCCGACAAGTTCATGATCGACGGGCGCCACACCGGCACCGGCGGAGGCGCCCACGTCGTCGTCGGCGGGCTGGGGCCGGACGATTCACCCTTCCTGCGCCGGCCCGACCTGCTGAAGAGCCTGCTGCTCTACTGGCAGCGCCATCCGTCGCTCTCTTACCTGTTCTCGGGGCTGTTCATCGGCCCGACCAGCCAAGCGCCGCGGCTGGACGAGGCGCGCCACGACGTCCTCTACGAACTCGACATTGCGCTCGCCCGGATCCCGGCGCCCGGCAAGCAGCCGGCCCCCGCGCCCTGGCTTGTCGACAGATTGCTGCGCAACCTGTTGACCGACGTTGCGGGCAACACCCATCGCACCGAGATCTGCATCGACAAGCTCTATTCGCCGGACAGCCCCGCCGGGCGGCTCGGACTGCTTGAGTTTCGCGCCTTCGAGATGCCGCCCGACGCGCGCATGAACCTCGCCCAGCAACTGCTGATCCGGGCGCTGATCGCGTGGTTCTGGCGCGATCCGCAGGCGGGACGCTGCCTGCGCTGGGGGACCGCTCTGCATGACCGGTTCATGCTGCCACATTTCGTCTGGAGCGACTTCCTGGACGTGCTCGGCGAGCTGCGGCACGCGGGCTATGAGTTCGATCCGCGCTGGTACGAGGCCCAGCGGGCGTTTCGCTTTCCTGTGCACGGGCAGGTGCAATACGGCGGCGTGACGCTTGAACTGCGCCACGCGCTGGAACCCTGGCACGTGATGGGCGAGCAGACGTCCGGCCAGGGCACGGTTCGGTTCGTGGATTCCTCCATCGAGCGCCTGCAAGTCCTCGCCAGCGGTTTCAACGCCGAGCGCCACGTGGTGACCTGCAATCGCCGGGTGCTTCCGATGACGCCGACCGGGGTCTCCATGGCGGCCGTAGCGGGAGTCCGCTACAAGGCCTGGAAGCTTCCGAGCGGTCTGCACCCCAACATCCCGGTTCACTCGCCGCTGACGTTCGACATCGTCGATCGATGGAACGAGCGCTCGCTCGGCGGGTGCGTCTACCACGTCGCCCATCCAGGCGGTCGCAACTATGATACCTTCCCAGTGAACTCGTATGAGGCGCAGGCGCGCCGCAACGCCCGGTTTGTGGAACATGGACATACGCCAGGCGTGGTCAAGCCGCCTCGCCCAGAGGCCACAAGGGAGTTTCCCTTGACTCTCGACCTGCGGATCCCCCGTGGCGCCTGATGCCGCCAGCGCGACGCGAAGCCGCCACACCCTCGGCTCGGTCGAGGCCGCGCGGCTTGCCGGCTGGCTTCGCAACTATAAACCGCTGCCCGGCGTGCCCGACGAGTTGTTCGATGCCACCGGGCGTCCCCGCGATTACTGGCTGAGCTTCCTTGGCGACTTCGCGGAATATCCGGAAGATGATTTCAAGAGCCGGTTTAGTCTCGCCGCCCGCCACATGCGTGACACCGGCGTCTCCTACCGTATCTACGGCGAAGAGAACGAGCGCAGCTGGCCGCTGAACCCCCTCCCGTTGCTGTTGAGCGAGGCCGAGTGGTCGCAGATCGCCTCGGGAGTCGAACAGCGGGCCAACCTCATGGAGGCGCTACTTCGCGACTTCTATGGCCCGGCGACATTAGTCGCCGACGGCGCCATTCCGGCCGCAGTCCTCACCGGAAGTGTCGATTTTCTACGGCCTATGCGGGGGATCGGGCCGCCCGGGGGTCGCTATCTGCAGCTCTACGCCGCCGACCTCGGCCGGGGTCCGGATGGGCGCTGGTGGGTGCTGGACGACCGCGCCCAGGCGCCGTCTGGCGCAGGCTACGCACTGGAGAACCGCCTGGTCCTCTCGCGCGCCTTCCCCAATCTCTACAACGCCATGAACGTCCAGCGACTGGCGCCCTTCTTTGACAACCTGCGAAAGGGAATGGCCGGGACGGCGGAGCGGAGCGACCCGCGGATCTGTCTGATGACGCCAGGGCCGTTCAGCGAGACCTATTTCGAGCAGGCGCATTTGGCGCGCTACCTGGGGTTTGTGCTGGTCGAAGGGGACGACCTCGTCGCCCGGGACGGCCGGGTCTACATCCGCACCATCGCTGGGTTGCGGCGCGCCGATGTCATCTGGCGCAGGGTGGACGCTGACTTTGTCGACCCGATCGAGCTGAATGGCGCATCGAGGCTGGGCGTGCCGGGTCTCGTTGAAGCGATCCGCAGCGGCGGCGTCGCGGTGCTGAACATGCCGGGATCCGGGGTCCTGGAGTCCAAGGCGCTGCTGGGCTTCCTGCCCAAGCTATGCCGCCGGCTCCTCGGAGAGGAACTCCAGATGCCCAACGTCGCCACCTGGTGGTGCGGGCAGCCCGCGGAGCGGGCCATGGTGGAGCGCGAACTTGAGAACCTGGCCATCGCGCCCGCCTTCAACGGACCCGGGGCCGATGGCGTCTCGGCGAGGCCACGGCTGATGGCCGATCTGTCGAGCGAACAACGCAGCGCCTTTCTGACCCGGTTCAAGGAACGTCCTTGCGATTTCGTGGGGCAGGAAGTGGTGCGACTGTCCACGACGCCGGTGCTGCGCGACACGCAGTTGTCGCCGGCGCCGTTCGTGCTGCGTGTCTACGCAACGGCGACGCTGGACGGCATGCGCATCATGCCCGGCGGCTTCTGCCGGACGTCCGAGCGTCCAGACGTGCGCGCCATCTCGATGGGTGAAGATGCACGCACGGCTGACGTCTGGGTGATCGCCAACAAGCTGGTGGAGCGGATCACCCTGTTGGCCAGCCAAGACGATGTGCAAGTCAGGCGAATCCTCGGGCACTTGCCCAGTCGCGCCGCGGACAACCTGTTTTGGCTCGGTCGGTACCTGGAGCGCGCGGAAGCCACGCTACGCCTGGTGCGCAGCCTCTGCACGAGCCTCATGGATTCCGAGGCGGCGCTGCACGGCGCGGGCGAGACGCTGACCTTCTTGCAGGAGTTACTCATCTCCTGGGGCGCCCTCGACGACACGGCCTTGGGCCGCCGTGCCAGCGATGTGGCCGCTGAAGCCCTGTTCAATCAAGAAGCCTTCGGCTCGGTCCTTGCACTGGTTCGCTCGGCTCGGCGGACCGCGGCCAGCATGCGCGAGCGGCTCTCCGCCGACTTCTGGACGCTGCTTACCAATCTCGAGACGCGACTGCTGGCGCCGGCGCAGGATGGCCTGTCAGAGGCTGAAGCGCTGCAACAGGTCGAAACCGCCCTGCAGATTCTCGCCGCGCTCGCGGGACTGGCCCAGGAGAACATGAACCGCGGCTCAGGGTGGCGCTTCCTGGACATGGGCCGGCGCATCGAGAGAGGCGTCAACGTCTGCCGCTTCGCGCGGATCGTAGCAGGCGACAAAGCAACCATAGATGATCTCGACCTGCTGCTCGACCTGGCGGACAGCCAGATCAGCTATCGAGCGCGCTATCTGGTTGGGCTGGCGCTGACACCCGTGCTCGACATGGTAATCCTCGATCCGTTCAATACCCGCTCTCTCGCGTTCCAGGTCGTGGCGGTGAGGGAACACCTCGCGTCGCTGCCCTCCCTTCAGGCGGACGGCATGCTTGAAGAGCCTCGTCGGATCCTGTTGCCCATGGCGGCGCAGGTGGAAACCCTGGACGCGGCTCACCTCGACTCTGACACCATTCTGGCATTCGAACGGACGCTCACACGGCTTTCGGACGCCGTCGCCGACCGGTACTTCCTGCACGGGGCCAACGCCGTTCCGACCGCGCGGCTTTCGGCGCTCGCGTGATCTACGAGGTTCGTCATCGGACCACCTACAGCTACGCCGAACCTGTGGCGTTCACGCGCTGCGCCCTGCGGCTGACGCCCGAGACTTCGTCCGCGCAGACCCTCGAGTGCTCTTCCATCGCTGTTTCGCCCGGGGCTTCGCGCAGCATCGAGCGAACCGGCCCGTTCGGCGAACGAACACAGCTTCTGGTCATTGAGGAGGCCCACAGCCGGCTGATCATCGAGGCCCAATCGCGCGTCGACGTGCATGCGCTCACCATCGAGCATGCGTCTGATAGCCCCGCATGGGAGATCGTTCGTGCACGGAGCTTCGAGATTGATGACCTCGGACCGGCGAGTCCGGCCGACTTCCTCTTCCCCACTGCCCGAACCCCGTTGATCCCGGCGATCACGCAATACGCCAAAGCCAGCTTTACAGCCGCACGCCCGATCATGGAGGCCGCTGCAGAGCTGATGAGCCGTATCCGTGCCGACTTTACCTACGATTCCAAAGCGACCGACGCCTCCACCCCGCCTGGCCAAGCCTTCGCCAAGCGTCATGGCGTTTGCCAAGACTTCGCCAATGTCATGATCTCCGGCCTGCGGGGAATCGGGCTCCCGGCCGCCTACGTCACCGGTTATCTTCGCACGATCCCGCCGCCTGGTCGCCCGCGCCTTGAAGGCGCCGATGCAACCCATGCCTGGGTGCGGCTTTGGTGCGGCGAGCAGCGGGGCTGGATCGGCTTCGATCCAACCAACGACATATATGTGGAGAACGATCACATCACCTTGATGGTCGGGCGCGATGCGGCGGACGCGGCTCCTATCGAGGGGGTTCTGCTCACGTCCGGCGACCAGACGCTGAAGGTGGAGGTTGACGTCATCCCCCGGGACGACATCAGCTTGTCGCAACCCTTGCAGCCCGAGCTTTCAGTTGGTCGGGTCGAGCGTCGCTGAAAGCGCCAGCCCCGCGCAGTCGCTTTCGCCCCCACCACCGGCGACCGGGATTCAAACCTCACCTTGGTCCGCGGTCGACCCGCTTCGCTTGCCACGGCCATAACGTCAGATCATCGAGCGAAGTGGCCCCTCGGGCGACCGCTTCTCACGCCTCGCGCAGGGTGGGGACGTCCCGGATCTTCGGCTGTTCCCTCGCGCGCTGTTTCTTCTGTCGCGGGTCGATGCCGTCGGCGATCGCGCCCAGGAGTGACTTAGCCTTGGCGCGGGCGTCACGCCTGTTTTTTTCGCCGACCTCGGCTATCTTCATCCGGATCGACTGGCGCCCACCGCCCGTCCGTAATTCGCCCTGGATCATAAAGCTCTTCGTGCGCACGCTGACGAGCACGAAGAACGCTGCCAGTTCGGTGTCGCGCGCGGTACTGGCCGCCTTGGGACAACGGCAGGGCGACGATGTTTTTGTCGGTTGGCGGTAGACGCAGATCGCCCATACTGAACCTAGGAGCAGAGTCGATTAGAATGGCAGAATCCGGGCCCGTTTAGAACGGGATTAGAACGGTGCAGTCGACAGAAGGTCTTGACGCGACATTGGCGACGATGACGCGCGAGCTCGCCCAAAACGCAAGAGGATCGAGGGTGTAGTAGAAGATTAGCGCTGGTCCGGCAGGAGTCGGATACCTACGATATAATTCTCTTAATCTGCGGGGTCGCTGGTTCGAGCCCTGCTGCACCCACCATGTCGGTCCAAAGCCTCATGCCGGGCAACGCTTGGCCGTCTCGGCGCGCGCAATCGTCGCGATGTTGTTGCGCTCGATCTGGCTGAGCGGAACGTCGGCCATGTTCTGGAAGCGACAACCGGTGTTGCCGAGCTCCTGGATCGCGCGGGCCGTTTTGAAGCAGTAGCCGTGCTCTGAGTAGATCGAGTTGCGCATCACATAGAGGAAGTCGCAGGTCGGACCGTCGGCCGCCACCAGGTAACTGTAGTGGGCGGAAAAGGCGTTCTTGCCGGTGCAGCCGAGAAGATCGTAGCAGTCGGCAAGGACTGGAGATGCGAGCGAGGCGCCCAGCGCCACTGCGGCTATCACGCTAAAGCGGCGCATGCCGCGTCTGCAGGATTTGTCGGTCACCGCTTCCCCCTCAAGTTGGCCGAACGACGTTGCGGCGAGGCTCGAGACCGTTCAAGCGCCGAACTGTGGCTGTCAGGACTCGACAAATCACCCCCGCCATCCAATCTCTTGGGACGAGGGACTGTCGCACAAGAGGTCACCCGATGCTGAAACGCCTATCCGTGCTCGGAGCCTGCCTGGCGGCGGGAACGCTGGGTTTCGCCAGCCAGGCGCTCAGCGCCACCCCGGCCCACGGGACCGACAGCTGCTTTCTGGCGAATGATTGGGACGGCTGGAAGTCGCCGAATCCCAATGTGATCTACGTCCGCGTCGGCGTCAGCCGGATCTACGAACTCGATCTCTCGGCGGGCTCGAACCAGCTGCAGGAGCCGGACATGCACCTGGTCAGCAAGATCCGCGGCTCCGACTGGATTTGCGATCCTCTCGACCTGCAGCTGCAGCTGGCGGACAACCACGGCGCCTTCGAAGAGCCATTGTTCGTCAAGTCGA
>Ga0302311_10002326_pt1 | contig 21661 bp, 22 predicted proteins | sample III_Palsa_N1_3_FD_200449 | JGI IMG/M metagenome (GOLD analysis project Ga0302311, IMG submission 200449) | Peat permafrost microbial communities from Stordalen Mire near Abisko, Sweden - III_Palsa_N1_3 | ecosystem: Environmental > Terrestrial > Soil > Palsa > Peat permafrost | place: Sweden... | reverse complement strand
CACCGTATTACCAACAATCGGCTTCTTACCGGTGACTTGGCAGACTCTGGACATGGGAGGACCCGGGAACGCTTTCCGCAAAAGGGCGCAGATCATAGCCGCCCGGCGGGCCGGAAGCAACTCCCCCGAGGGCCGTAATTGGGGCAATGAGCAGAAATTGTCTCAATTACGTCCCCTCTCCCTGCGAAGCGGGGAGAGGGCGTAGGGTGAGGGGCGCCGGCGAAGCCGGCACACACCATAAAATCCAGCCTTCCGCGAGCTTGCAAGCGCCCCCTCACCCTAGCCCTCTCCCCCACATGCGTGGGGGAGAGGGGATTTTTGAAACAAATTCTAGAGCCAGCCCCGCTCGGCAAAGGACACCGGCTCGCCCTCGCCGATGACGAAATGGTCCAGCACCCGGATCTCGACCAGGCCCAGGGCGTCCTGCAGGCGGCGGGTCAGGGCGCGGTCGGCCTCGCTCGGCTCGGCCACGCCGGAGGGGTGATTATGGGCCAGGATCAGGGCGGCGGCATTGTGGCGCAGGGCGGTTTTCACCACTTCCCGCGAGTAGACGCTGGCAGCGTCGAGGGTGCCGCGGGCCAGCACCTCGAAGGCCAGCACACGGTGCTGGGTGTCGAGGAACAGGGCGGCGAAAGCCTCGTGATCCAGGTCGCGCAGGCGCGCGCGCAGGAAGGCCCGGGCCTGCGCCGGGTCCTTCAGCGCCGCCGGTTCGGCCAGCGCTTCCGCCAGGTGGCGCCGGGCGATCTCCAGCACTGCCTGCAATTGCACGTACTTGGCCTGGCCCAGTCCCTTGGCGGCGCAGAATTGCTTCTGCTCGGCGCGCAGCAGCCCGCGCAGGCTGCCGAAGCGCACAATCAGCTCGCGCGCCAGGTCCACCGCGCTTTTGCCGGCGACGCCGGTGCGCAGGAAGATGGCCAGCAATTCCGCGTCGGACAGAGCCTGCGGACCGCGCTCCAGCAGCTTTTCCCGCGGACGCTCGCCTTCCGGCCAGTGACGGATGCTCATGCCGTCTCCTTTATTGGCCGATCCCTCACCAACAGACACAGGACCGCGCACGCAGCGCGCCACAGCTCCGCCCTTTCCACGGTGACCACGGTGATCTTCCCCCTGCCCCGATAACCCCGAAATTATCATCAATCGGCCCCGCGCAAAGCGGGCCTGCATCACGACAGGATAGAATTTGCCCATGTCACAAGCCTTACCGCCGGCAGCCGCGCCGGGTCTGCGCATCCTCCTTGGCGTCACCGGCGGCATTGCCGCCTACAAGGGGGCGGAATTGGCGCGCCAGTTCATCAAGGCCGGCGCCCAGGTGCAGGTGGTGATGACCGAGGGCGCGCTGCGCTTCGTCACCGCCCAGACTTTCCAGGCCCTGACCGGCCGCACCGTGCGCCACAGCCTGTGGGACGAGCAGGCCGAGGCGGCGATGGGCCATATCGAATTGGCCCGCTGGCCCGACGCCATCGTCATCGCCCCGGCCTCGGCCAATTTCCTGGCCGGGCTGGCGCATGGCTTCGCCGACGATCTGCTCAGCACCCTGTGCCTGGCCACCGACAAACCGATCTACGCCGCCCCGGCGATGAACCGCCTGATGTGGGCCAATGCCGCCACCCAGGCCAACCTGACCGTGTTGCGCGGTCGCGGCCTGCGCATCATCGGCCCCGGCAGCGGCGCCCAGGCCTGCGGCGAAGTGGGCGAAGGGCGCATGAGCGAGCCGGAAGGCATCGCCCGGGAAGTGCTGGGAGATTTCGCCCCGAGCGGCCCGCTGGCCGGCCTGCAGGCGGTAGTTACCGCCGGGCCAACGCGCGAACCGCTCGATCCGGTGCGCTTCATCAGCAACCGCTCCTCCGGCAAGCAGGGCTATGCCGTGGCCGAGGCCCTGGCGCGCCTGGGCGCGAGCGTGACCCTGGTCAGCGGCCCGGTACACCTGGACACGCCGACGGGAGTGAAAAGGATCGACGTGGAAACCGCGCAGCAGATGCTCGACGCCACTTTGGGTGCCGCCAAAGGCGCACAACTGCTGGTAGGCGCGGCGGCGGTGGCCGACTACCGCCCGGCCGCGGCCGAGCCGCAGAAGATCAAGAAAAAGTCCGAGACGCTGGACCTGGCGCTGACCCGCAATACCGACATCCTCAGCGCGGTGCGCGAGGCGCAGCCGGCACTGTTCATCGCCGGCTTCGCCGCCGAGACCGAGAAGCTGGCCGAGCATGCGCGCGGCAAGCTGGAGCGCAAGAAGCTCGACCTGATCGCCGCCAACTGGGTCGGCGCGGGCCGCGCCTTCGACCAGGACGACAATGCGCTGCAAGTGTACTGGCAGGATGGCGAACGCACGCTCGGCCCCGCCGCAAAAAGCGAGGTGGCGCGCCAGCTCGCCGCACTGATCGCCGAACGCTACGCAGCGAAGCATCCGGCTAGGAAATAAGAGCTTATCCATGCTGGAACTGCGCCCCAACTGCGAATGCTGCAACCGCGACCTGCCGCCGCACAGCGGCGAGGCCCGCATCTGCTCCTTCGAATGCACCTTCTGCGCGGAGTGTGCCGAACAGCAGCTGCACGGCCGCTGCCCCAACTGCGGCGGCGAGTTGCTGCCGCGTCCGGTGCGCCCCGCCGCGGCGCTGGCCAAGTTTCCGGCCAGCACCAAACGCATCCACAATCCTCAAGGCTGTAACAAGACTCTGACCGCGTGAACAAGATCCAACTGAAAATCCTCGACCAGCGCATCGGTCGCGAGCTGCCCCTGCCCGCCTACGCCACCGACGGCAGCGCCGGCCTCGACCTGCGCGCGGTGCTGGATGGGCCGCTGACCCTGGCGCCGGGCGCCACCAGCCTGATCCGCACTGGCCTGGCCATCCACATCGCCGATCCCGGCCTGGCGGCGGTGATCCTGCCGCGCTCCGGCCTGGGCCACAAGCACGGCATCGTGCTCGGCAACCTGGTCGGCCTGATCGACTCGGATTACCAGGGCGAGCTGATGGTGTCCTGCTGGAACCGTGGCCAGAGCGCCTTCGTGGTCGAGCCGGGCGAGCGCATCGCGCAGCTGGTGTTCGTGCCGGTGGTGCGCGCCGAATTCGAACTGGTCACCGACTTCGAGGCGAGCCATCGCGGTGAAGGCGGTTTCGGCCATACGGGGCGGCACTAACCCCCTGCCTGAATGACCGCCGACCCACACGCCCTACTGCCCAGCAATATCCGCGTCCAAATGCCGATCGACCACGAAAAAGCGATCAACATCGCCCATGTCCTCACCGAAGCCCTGCCTTACATCCGGCGTTTCGCGGGCAAGACCTTTGTCGTCAAGTACGGCGGCAACGCCATGGGCGACGACGACATGATCGACAGCTTCGCCCGCGACATCGTGCTGATGAAGGCGGTGGGCATGCACCCGGTGGTGGTGCACGGCGGCGGGCCGCAGATCGGCAAGCACCTGGAGAAGCTCGGCAAGAAAAGCGAGTTCGTCGAGGGCATGCGCGTCACCGACGCCGAGACCATGGACGTGGTCGAGATGATGCTCGGCGGCCTGGTCAACAAGGCCGTGGTCAACGCCATCGCCCAGCAGGGCGGCCGCGCCGTCGGCCTCACCGGCAAGGACGGCGGCCTGATCCGCGCGCGCAAGCTGCTGGTCAAGGGCCAGGACATCGGCCAGGTCGGCGAAGTCGAAGCGATCGACCCGCGCGTGGTCGACCACCTCGAAGCCGGCGGCTTCATCCCGGTGATCGCCCCGGTCGGCGTGGGCGCCGACGGCACCGCCTACAACATCAATGCCGACCTGGTGGCCGGCAAGCTGGCCAGCGTGCTGCAGGCGGAAAAGCTGATGCTGCTGACCAATGTGCAGGGCCTGATGGACAAGCAGGGCCAGGTGCTGACCGGCTTGACCGTGCCGCAGGTGGAGGCGCTGATCGCCGACGGCACCGTCTACGGCGGCATGCTGCCGAAAGTGGCCTGCGCGCTGGATGCGGTGCGTTCCGGCGTGAAGAGTTCGGTGATCATCGACGGGCGGCTGAACCATGCGGTGCTGCTGGAGCTGTTCACCGATCAGGGCATCGGCACGCTGATCCACACCTGAAAGTATCGCCCCGCTGAACGCCGCCCAAGCGGCGGACATGATCCTGCAATATCGCGCGGCGCATTGTAGCGGGGGGCAGCGCCGGCAAGCCGCCGCGCGGGACATTCGCGCGGACATTTTGGGCGGATGCGCGGCTGCCCCGTTTGATCTAAACTATCCGCTTATCCGTATAAACAGATGATGAGGATTGACCCTTGAGCGAATACCTTTTCACGTCCGAATCCGTGTCCGAAGGCCATCCGGACAAGGTCGCCGACCAGATCTCCGATGCGGTGCTGGACGCGATCATCGCGCAGGACAAGCGCGCGCGCGTCGCCTGCGAAACGCTGGTCAAGACCGGTGTCGCCATCGTCGCCGGTGAAGTCACCACCAGCGCCTGGGTCGACCTCGAACAGCTGGTGCGCAAGGTCATCGTCGACATCGGCTACAACTCCTCCGAAGTCGGCTTCGACGGCGCCACCTGCGGCATCCTCAACATCATCGGCAAGCAGTCGCCCGACATCAACCAGGGCGTGGACCGCAAGAGCCCCGAGGAACAGGGCGCCGGCGACCAGGGCCTGATGTTCGGCTACGCCTGCGATGAAACGAAAGAGCTGATGCCGGCCCCGATCTACTACTCGCACCGTCTGGTCGAGCAGCAGGCCAAGGTGCGCAAGGCCAAGAACAGCAAGCTGCCCTGGCTGCGCCCGGACGCCAAGTCGCAGGTGTCGCTGCGCTACCGCGACGGCGTCGCCGTCGGCGTCGATGCGGTGGTGCTCTCCACCCAGCACTCGCCGGACGTGAAGTACAAGACGCTGAAGGAAGGCGTGATGGAAGAGATCATCAAGCCGGTGATCCCCGCCAAGTGGATCACCAAGGCCACCAAGTTCCACATCAACCCGACCGGCCAGTTCATCATCGGCGGCCCGGTGGGCGACTGCGGCCTGACCGGCCGCAAGATCATCGTCGATAGCTACGGCGGCTGGGCCCGTCACGGCGGCGGCGCCTTCTCCGGCAAGGACCCGTCCAAGGTCGACCGTTCGGCCGCCTACGCCGCCCGCTATGTGGCCAAGAACATCGTCGCCGCCGGCCTGGCCGCGCGCTGCGAAGTGCAGGTCAGCTACGCCATCGGCGTGGCCGAGCCGACCTCGATCTTCGTCACCACCTTCGGCACCGGCACCGTCGGCGACGACAAGCTGGAAAAGCTGGTGCGCAAGCATTTCGACCTGCGCCCCTACGGCATCGTCAAGATGCTCGACCTGATCCACCCGATGTACCAGGTCACCGCCTCCTACGGCCACTTCGGCCGCAAGCCCTACGACGTCACCCTGCCCAACGGCGAGAAGTTCACCGCCTTCTCCTGGGAAAAGACCGACAAGGCCGAGGCGCTGAAGGCCGACGCCAAGTCGATCAAGTAAGCCTGATGCCGTAAACGAAGAAGGCCGCCCCGGGGCGGCCTTTTTTGTAGCAAAAGCACTGTCTATCCTTTTATCCGTATAAGCGGATATAATAAATCCCATACCTGTCCCCGCCGAGGGGCGCTGCAAACCGCCGGAAGCTGCATCTCCAGGCGGATCAGGCTCGGTGTGGCGACTTCCGAGGAACCGCGCCCTCCCCAATTTGTTGAGAGAGAGAACCCCATGAGCGCCGTGATCAAAACCCCCGCTAACGCCGACTACAAGGTCCGCGACATCGCCCTGGCCGACGCCGGGCGCAAGCAGATCGACATTGCCGAGGCCGAGATGCCCGGCCTGATGTCGATCCGCAAGAAGTACGCAGCCGGCAAGCCGCTGAAAGGCGTGCGCATCACCGGCTCGCTGCACATGACGACCCAGACCGCGGTGCTGATCGAGACCCTGGTCGACCTCGGCGCCTCGGTGCGCTGGGCTTCCTGCAATATCTTCTCGACCCAGGACGAGGCCGCCTCGGCCATCGCCGCCGCCGGCGTGCCGGTGTTCGCCTGGAAGGGCGAGACCCTGGAAGAGTACTGGGACTGCACCCTCGACGCGGTGGTGCACCCGGACGGCAAGGGCCCGGAACTGGTGGTCGATGACGGCGGCGACGTGACCCTGCTGATCCACAAGGGCTATGAGCTGGAAGACGGCGACAAGTGGGTCGATTCCGCCTCCTCCAACCACGAGGAGCAGGTGATCAAGAATCTGCTCAAGCGCGTGGCCAAGGAACGCCCGGGCTTCTGGCACAAGCTGGTGGCCGAATGGCGCGGCGTGTCGGAAGAGACCACCACGGGCGTGCACCGCCTGTACCAGATGCTGGAAGCGGGCAAGCTGCTGGTGCCGGCGATCAACGTCAACGACTCGGTGACCAAGTCCAAGTTCGACAACCTCTACGGCTGCCGCGAGTCGCTGGCCGACGGCATCAAGCGCGCCACCGACGTGATGGTGGCGGGCAAGGTGGCGGTGGTGTGCGGCTACGGCGACGTGGGCAAGGGCTCGGCGCATTCGCTGCGCGGCTTCGGCGCGCGCGTCATCGTCACCGAGATCGACCCGATCAACGCCCTGCAGGCGGCGATGGAAGGCTTCGAGGTCACCACCATCGAGGAAACCCTGGGCCGCGGCGACATCTACGTCACCACCACCGGCAACCGCGACGTCATCACGCTCGAGCACATGGAGCAGATGAAGGACCAGGCCATCGTCTGCAACATCGGCCACTTCGACAACGAGATCCAGGTGGACCGGCTGGTCAAGACCGCCAAGCACCTCAACATCAAGCCGCAGGTGGACAAGTACACCTTCCCCAAGGGCAATTGCCTGTACCTGCTGGCCGAAGGCCGCCTGGTCAACCTGGGCTGCGCCCATGGCCATCCGAGTTTCGTCATGTCCAACTCCTTCGCCAACCAGACCCTGGCGCAGCTGGACCTGTGGGCGCACAAGGACAGCTACGAGAAGAAGGTGTATCGCCTGCCCAAACACCTCGACGAGGAAGTGGCGCGCCTGCACCTGGAAAAGATCGGCGTGAAGCTGACGCGCCTGACCGAAGCCCAGGCCGCCTACCTCGGCATCTCCGCCGACGGTCCGTACAAGCCCGAGCACTACCGCTACTAAGCGAGCGACAACAGGGGCCGCGCAAGCGGCCCCTTTCACATGAGGGGCTGGAACATGGCTCAGACACAGAGCTTTTCCTTCGAACTGTTTCCGCCGCGCACCCCCGAGGGCGTGGCTAAGCTGCCGGCGATTGTGGAGCAGCTGGCCGCGGTCAAGCCGAATTATTTCTCGGTGACCTTCGGCGCCGGCGGCTCCAACCAGGACGGCACCTACGACACCGTGGTGAAAGTGGTGGAGCACACCGGCGTGGACGCCGCGCCGCACCTGACCTGCGTCGGCTCCACCCGCGCCAATATCGCGGCCCTGCTCAAGCGCTACCGCGAAGCGGGGGTGAAGCGCATCGTGGCGCTGCGCGGCGACCTGCCGGCGACGGCGATGAGCCCGTCGGCGCCGGGCGAGTTTCACTACGCCAATGAGCTGGTCGGCTTCATCCGCGAAACCCAGGGCGATGCCTTCGAGATCGAAGTCGCCGCCTACCCCGAAATGCATCCGCAGGGCACCGGACCGAACGCCGACTTCGAGCATTTCCGCCGCAAGGTGGAAGCCGGCGCCGACGCGGCGATCACCCAGCTGTTCTACAACGCCGACAGCTACTTCGATTTCCTGGAGCGCTGCGCCAGGGCCGGCATCACCGTCCCGGTCATCGCCGGGGTGATGCCGATCACCGGCTTCCAGAACATCGTGCGCTTCTGCACCAGCTGCGGTGCCGACCTGCCGCGCTGGATCCGGCTGCGGCTGGAGGAACTGCAGGACGACAAGCCGGCCCTGCTCGACTTCGGCCTGGACGTGGTCACGCGGCTGTGCGAGACCCTGCTCAAGGGCGGCGCGCCGGGGCTGCACTTCTACACCATCAACCAGGCCGAACCGACGCTGCGGCTGTGGAAGAATCTGGCGCTGCCGGTGCCGGTGTAACGAGCTGAAGCCGGACGGCACTGAGGTGCCGTCCGGAAAATGCGAAACAACCTCACCCCGTCATTCCCGCGAAAGCGGGAATCCAGGGGCCCCAAGCGATACGGCCGGCCAAGAAGCCGAGTAGCTTGCATAGGCGCAGTCGTCAATGACTGCAATCGGGTAAGAGAGCGGCGCATTTCGCAACCTCCCTGGATTGCTCGGCCCATCCATGGGCCTCGGCCTTCGGCCTCGCTCCGCTCGCTCAAATTCGTTCCCGACGCATTTGTCCCGCTTTCGCGGGAATGACGAAGTTGGGAGGAAGTGGCCTGCACGCCTGCATCTTCCCATCTCGACTTGTGCTTGCGCGCCGCACCTTTGATTTTTCCCCCGCCCGCGGGCATGCTCGCGCCGCCATGACCATCCTGCAGACGCTCGACTACGCCGGTGTCGCCGTGTTCGCGGTGAGCGGCGCCATTGCCGCCGGGCGCAAGGGGTTCGACTTGCTCGGCGTGGTGGTGATCGCCCTGGTCACGTCCATCGGCGGCGGCACCGTGCGCGACGTGCTGCTCGACCGCCATCCGGTGTTCTGGATCGGCAATCCCACCTACCTGCTGGTGATCGTCGTCACCGCCCTGCTGACGGTGCCCTATACCCGCCATTTCCCGACGCCACGGCAGACGCTGCAGGTGGCGGACGCGCTGGGGCTGGCCTTCTTCGGCATCAGCGGCGCCCAGGTGGCGGAGAACGCGCACCTGCCGGGGGTGATCCTGGTGGTGATGGGCACCATCACCAGCGTCTTCGGCGGCGTGCTGCGCGATGTGCTGTGCAACGAAATCCCGATGATCCTGCGCAAGGGCAACATCTACGCCACGGCGGCGATCGCCGGGGTCAGCCTCTACGTCGTCGCGGTCAGCCTGGGCGCCTCGCGCGAGGTGGCCTCGCTGCTCGGCATGGGCGTGATCGCCGGGCTGCGCTTCGCCTCCATCGCCTGGAACCTGACCTTGCCGGTGTACCAGCTGCCGCCGGACGAGAACGAGCCGCCGGAGCCGCCCGGCCGATGAAACGCCGCCGATGAAGCGCCTGCTGCGACGCGTGCTGCTCGCCGTGCTGGGCCTGTTCGCCGGCAGCGTGCTGCTGGTCTTGCTGTTCCGCTGGGTGCCGCCGCCAACCAGCGCCTTCATGCTGGAGGCCGACATCCGGCCGGTGCATCAGCAATGGGTCAGCTGGCCGCACATCTCGCCGGAAGCGCGGCTCGCCGTGGTGGCCTCGGAGGACCAGAAATTCCCCGAGCACCACGGCTTCGACTTCACTGCCATCGACAAGGCGCTGGAGCACAATGAGAAGCACCGCCGCATCCGCGGCGCCAGCACCATCAGCCAGCAGACCGCCAAGAACCTGTTCCTGTGGTCCGGCCGCAGCTATTTCCGCAAGGGCCTGGAAGCGTATTTCACGGTGCTGCTGGAGACGCTGTGGCCGAAGCACCGCATCCTCGAGATGTACCTCAACCTCGCCCAGTTCGGGCCCGACGTCTACGGCGTGGAGGAAGCCTCGCGCCGCTACTTCGGCAAGCCGGCGGCGCGGCTGGATGCGCACGAGGCGGCGATACTGGCGGCAGTGCTGCCGAACCCGGAGAAGATGCACGCCGGCAGCCCCTCCGCCTATGTGCAGGAGCGCGCCGACGAGGTGGAGGAGCAGATGCGCCTGCTCGGCGCCAACTACCTGGACGGGCTGCGCTGAAGGCCCAGAGCATTTAGGTTCGAGCGCATGAGTAGGGCTTTCCCCTCTCCCGCGGCGACCGTAGGAAGTCCCCGTGGGACGGGAGAGGGTGGCCCGAAGGGTCGGGAGAGGGGCTGTGAATCCCGGGAAAGGCCCCTCTCCCCCTGCCCCTCTCCCGCAAGCGGGAGAGGGGAGAAACGCGCTAGCCCTCCGACAGACTCTTGAACGCGGCGGCCAGGGTGCGCAGGGCGTTGATCGAGCGCTGGTCGCGCAGGGCGCTGTACAGCACTACTTCCATCGTCGGCAGCGGCGGCAGGGACAGGGCGGCGCCAACATCGACGGTGCCGGCGGGCGCGGTGCGGCGCGGCAGCAAGGCGACGGCCAGCCCGGCGGCGGCGGCGGCGCCGACCACCGCCGCGCCCTTGCCGATGAAGACTTCGGTCCAGGCGATGCCGGCCCGGTCAAGAGCCGCTATCGCCGCGGCGCGGATGCCACACGACTCGCCCTGGGTGGACAGCGGCAGCGGCTGGCCGGCGCGCGGCCGCCAGTCAGCGGCGGCGACCCAGGCGAAGGTCTCGGTGAACAGCGCTTCGCCGTTGCCGCGGCGGTCTTCGGGTTGCAGCGTCAGGGCCGCGTCCAGGCCGCCCTTCTCGTAGTCCTGCACCACGTCGCGCGAGCCGGCGACGCGCAGTTCGATCACCAGGTTCGGATCGTGCTCGCTCATGCGGCGCAGCAGGCCGGGCAAGGCGCTGCCGACGATCAGGTGGCTGATGCCGACCACCAGGCGCCGCTGCTCCACGCCGAACGAGGCGACCGCGCGCTGGTGGGCGCCGATCAGGTCGCGCGCCGCTTCCAGGAAGGTCAGGCCTTCGGCGGACAGGCGCACCTTGCGCGGGGTGCGGTCCAGCAGGCGCCGGCCGAGCTGCTGCTCCAGCCGGCGCAGTTTCAGACTGATCGCCGATTGCGTGCTGCCGAGGACTTCGGCGGCGCGGGTGAAGCTTTGCAGCTCGGCGGTCAGCACGAAGGCTTTGACGGAGTCGAGATCCAGTGTGGTCATGGATGATCCATGTGGTTTTGCAATGACTGAAATGCGCGGGAATGCATTTATCAATAGATGGTAGCCGACTACGCTTGGATCCATCCCAACGGAACAAGGCGAACCCGTGCATCGAACCCCCGCGTATCGAATCCCCGCCCATCCAATCCCCGTGTCCCCCACCCGATTGATTTTTGCGCTTTGCGGCCTGGCCCTGGGCCTGGTGGTGCAGGGCGCCCAGGCCGCCACCCCCACGCCGGCGCCGGAGGCCATGACCATGCCCATCTCGTCGATCTCGCTGGCCGGCGCCTGGACCCTGGTGCGGGTCGACAATGTCTATCCGGACGGGCGGCGCGTGGAGCTGTACGGACCGAACCCGCAGGGGCTGTGGCTGATCGACGCGCAGGGCAACTACATGATGCAGATGGTGCGGGCCGAGCGCACGCGCTTCGCCGCCAACGACAAGTCCCAGGGCACCGCCGAGGAATACCGCGCGGCGGCGATGGACAGCAATGCGCACTTCGGCCACGTCAGCGCCGACGGCAGCACCCTGCATACCCATATCGAGCACGCCTCGTTCCCGAACTGGGACGGCAAGGACGGCACTTCCGCCTATTCCCTCAAGGGCGATGAACTGAGCTACACCGTGGCCAAGCCGTCGAGCGGCGCGGCCGAAGGCGCCCATGGCGAGGTGGTGTGGCGGCGCCTGCGCTAGGCCCGCGGGGCGAGTATCGAAATCCACTGTTTCCGGAAACAAGATCACCATGAAAAAAACATTGCGGCTTGGCCTGCTCCTCCTGCTCGGCGCGGCGGCCTCCGCCCACGCCGGCATGCCCGCAGCGCCGGCCTATGTATCCGCCGCCGTTGCCGATAGCGCGCGGCCAGCGGCCGATACCACACGCGACGGCGATCGCCGGCCCGCCGAACTGATCGCCTTCGCCGGCATCAAGCCGGGCGACAAGGTGGCCGACCTGATGCCCGGGGGCGGCTATTTCACCCGCATCTTCAGCAAGCTGGTGGGGCCGCAAGGCCATGTTTACGCCGTCGTCCCGGCGAGCATTGCCGCGGCCAGGCCGGCGGCGCTCGACGCCATCAAGGCGCTGGCCGCCGATCCGGCCTATGGCAATACCAGCCTGGAAGTGCGGCCGTACGAGCGGATCGCCGAGGACCAGAGCCTCGATGTCGCCTGGACTTCGCAGAATTACCACGATGTCTACGGCGCGGTGAGCGTCTTCGCGGTCGCCGGCAGCAGCGGGCCCGAAGCGGCGGCCAGGCTCGATGCGGCCGTGTTCAGAGCCCTGAAACCCGGCGGTATCTATATGGTGATCGACCATGCGGCCAAGGCGGGCTCGGGCGGCCACGATGCCAACACCCTGCACCGCATCGAGCCGGCCACGGTGATCGAGCAGGTGCAGGCGGCCGGCTTCGTGCTGGAAGCCCGCAGCGATCTGCTGCGCAATCCGCAGGATGGCCATGAGCTCACGGTCTTTGCGCCGGAGATCAAGGACCATACCGACAAGTTCGTGCTGAAATTCCGCAAGCCCCGAAGCTGAGCTGGCGCCGCCGGAATCCGGCAGGCATTGAGCACCGGTCTCCGCCGGCTTTCCGGCGGGGATCGGCGGCCTGTGAATAGCTGGCCTGGCATAGCCGCCGGGCGCACTTCCCCGCACGCAAAAAACATGGCCCGGAACGCTGTCCGGGATTCAAGCCAATTCAAGGATTTACTTTAGGAAAACGCCGTAACTTATTGGTCTGAATAGCAAAGCCCTGTTAACGCACAATTCCTGTGGATAACACTGTTGACAAGCCACTGTGCAAAGCCCCGATCCCACGCAGTGATGCGGGTTTTTACACTTACGGGTATTTTCTAGTCACCCGCCATCCGTTAACAAAATCAATAACTTACTAACTTTTTGCTGCATTTTTGCAGAAATATGTCGCAGTGACGGGGCTTGCAGCGGTTTGTTGCACTGCAATGTGCATAAGTAAATGCGCAATGCAATAGGTCAACCGGATTTTTTTAGCACGGATCGTGCCGCTAGGGACATTGGATAAACTGCATTAATGTTCCCCTCTGATCCATCCCGTCCCCTGGTGCTCTGCCTGTCCGGGCTCGATCCCAGCGGCGGCGCCGGCGTGCAGGCCGACATCGAAAGCATTGCCGCCCTGGGCGGCCATGCCCTCGGCGTGGTCACCGCGCTGACGGTGCAGGACACCAGCAATGTGGCGCGGGTGGTGGCGACCGACCCGGCGCTGCTGCAGCAGCAGCTCCAGCTGCTGCTGCGCGACAGCCCGCCGCAGGCGATCAAGCTGGGCCTGCTCGGCGGCGCGGAGCAGCTGCCGGTGATCCTGGAGGCGATCCGGCGCTGCCGCGTGCCGGTGGTATGCGACCCGGTATTGCGCGCCGGCGGCGGCGCCCTGCTGCACGGCGACGATGCGGCGCAGGCGCTGCGCAGCGAGCTGTTCGGCGCCGTCACGGTGCTGACGCCGAATGCGGCCGAGGCGCGCCGTCTGTGCTCGGAGCGTGCCGATCTCGATGCCTGCGGCGCCGGCCTGCTTGAAGCGGGCTGCGCTCATGTGCTGATCACCGGCGGCGACGAGCCGGGTGCGAGCGTGGTCAACACCTGGTACGCGCCGGGCCAGACGCCTCATCGTTACACCTGGCCGCGCCTGCCGGAAACCTTCCACGGCGCCGGCTGCACCCTGGCCGCCGCCATCGCCGCCCTGCTGGCGCGCGGCCTGCCGGTCGGCGCGGCGCTGCAGCAGGCGCAGGAATGGACCCAGGACACACTGCAACGAGCCATCCGCGTCGGCCAGGGCCGCCGCATCCCCGGACGCTACGCATGAGCCTGCCGGAGCGGCCGCTGCGCGGCCTTTATGCCATCACCTCGGCCGCGCTCTGCGCCGACCGCGCACGCCTGCTGGCGGCCGCTGCGGGCGCCCTGCGCGGCGGCGCGGCGCTGCTCCAGTTTCGCGACAAGCAGGGCACCCCGGAAGCGCGTCTGGCCAGCGCCCGCGCGCTGGCGGTGCTGTGCCACGACCGCGGCGCGCGCCTGATCATCAACGACGACGTGGCGCTGGCGCTGGCCTGCGGCGCCGACGGTGTGCATCTCGGCGCCGCCGACGCGCCGCTGGCGCAGGCGCGCCAGGCGCTGGGCGCGCAGGCCATCCTCGGCGCCAGCTGCGGCCCGTACCTGGAGCGGGCCCATGCGGCCATCGCCGCCGGGGCGAACTATGTCGCCTTCGGCCGCTTCTTTCCTTCGCGCACCAAGCCGGACGCGCCCCAGGCCACGGTAGAATTGCTGCGTCGGGCGCGCGGCCAGCTGCACCTGCCCATCTGCGCCATCGGCGGTGTCACCCCGGACAACGGCGGCGCGCTGGTCAGCGCCGGCGCCGACCTGATCGCCGCGGTGGAAGGCGTATTCGGTGAGGCGGAGCCGGCCACCGTGGAAAAAGCCGCGCGCGCCTACAGCCGATTGTTCGATAATTGACACCAACACCGTAGGGCGGGCCATGCCCGCCATCGCTTTCAAGTGTGGTCGGCGGCGGGCACGGCCCGCCCTACTGCCGGAAACTGGATACTGCTTCCCATGGATCGTTCCGAAGTCCTCTTCAACCGCGCCCAGCGCAGCATCCCGGGCGGGGTCAATTCGCCGGTGCGCGCGTTCCGCGCCGTCGGCGGCGTGCCGCGCTTCATCACGGCAGCGGATGGCGCCTGGCTGACCGACGCCGACAGCAAGCGCTATGTCGACTATGTCGGCTCCTGGGGGCCGATGATTCTCGGCCACCAGAACCCCGCGGTGCGCGAGGCGATCCTGCGGCAGGCGCAGACCGGCATCAGCTACGGCGCGCCGACCGAGCTGGAAATCGAGATGGCAGAGTTGCTGTGCGCGCGGGTGCCGGGTCTGGAGCAGGTGCGCATGTGCAACTCCGGCACCGAGGCCACCATGTCGGCGCTGCGCCTGGCGCGCGGCTACACCGGCCGTGATTACATCCTCAAGTTCGAGGGCTGTTACCACGGGCATGGCGATGCCCTGCTGGTGAAAGCCGGCTCCGGCGCCCTGACCTTCGGCGTACCGACCTCGCCGGGCGTGCCGGCGGAGTTCGCCAAGCTGACCCTCACCGCCCATTACAACGACCTGGACTCGGTCGAGCGCCTGTTCCAGGCGCACCCGGACCAGATCGCCTGCATCATCGTCGAGCCGATCGCCGGCAACATGAACTGCATCCTGCCCGCCCCCGGCTTCCTCGAGGGCCTGCGGCGCCTGTGCACGGCCCACGGCGCGCTGCTGATTTTCGACGAAGTGATGACCGGCTTCCGCGTCCACCCGCAGGGCGCGGCCGGGCTTTACGGCATCACCCCGGACCTGGTGACGCTGGGCAAGATCATCGGCGCCGGCCTGCCGGTGGGCGCCTTCGGCGGCCGCCGCGACATCATGCAGAAGCTGGCCCCGGTGGGGCCGGTGTACCAGGCCGGCACGCTGTCCGGCAATCCGCTGGCGATGGCGGCGGGGCTGGCCCTGCTGCGCCAGCTCGACGACGCGGCCTTGTACGCGCGGCTGGAAGAAGCCACGCGCACCCTGCTCATCGGCCTGCGCGAGGCGGCGCGGGGCGCCGGCGTGCCCTTCACCACGGCGCAGGTGGGCAGCATGTTCGGCCTGTTCTTCACCAGGGCCACGGCGGTGGGCAGCTTCGCCGAGGTGATGGCCACCGACGCCGCCGCGTTCAAGCGCTTCTTCCACGCCATGCTCAACCGCGGCATCTATCTCGCGCCCTCCGCCTACGAGGCCGGCTTCGTCTCTGCCGCGCACGGGCCGCGGGAAATCGAACTGACCGTCGGCGCCGCCCGCGAGGCTTTTGCGGAGCTGGCACAGGCATGAGCGACAACCCCGGCTTCATCGCCAAGCTGCGCAAGAACGTCAACCGCGGCGATTCCTGGCTGACCTACGACCTCGGCCGGCTGTTCACCGCCGATGCGCTGAAGGAAGACGCCATCGACGAGCTGGGCGACCGCCTGCTACTGGCCGATGCCGGCATCGAGGTCACCACCTGGCTCACCGACCGGCTCGGCGCGGACCTGCGCGCCGGCCGCATCAAGAACGAGGCGCAGCTGCGCGCGGCGCTGAAGAAGGCGCTGCTGGAAATCCTGCAGCCGATCGCCAAGCCGCTGCTGATTCCGGACTACATCAAACCCTATGTGCTGTTTGTCGCCGGGGTCAACGGCGTCGGCAAGACCACCACCATCGGCAAGCTGGCGGCACGCTTCAAGAACGACGGGCGCCATGTACTGCTCGCCGCCGGCGACACCTTCCGCGCCGCCGCCGTGGAGCAGCTGAACACCTGGGCGGTGCGCGCCGGGGTGCCGCTGATCTCGCAGGGCGCCGGGGCGGATTCCGCCTCGGTGATCTACGACGCGGTACAGTCGGCCAAGAGCCGCGGCGCCGATCTGGTCATCGCCGACACCGCCGGGCGCCTGCACACGCAAAGCCACCTGATGGACGAGCTGCGCAAGATCAAGCGCGTGGTGCAGAAGCACGACCCCTATGCGCCGCACGAGGTGATGCTGGTGGTGGACGCCACGACCGGTCAGAATGCGCTGAACCAGGCCGTGCAGTTCCACGAGGCGATCGGCCTGACCGGCATCACCATCACCAAGCTCGACGGCACCGCCAAGGGCGGCGTGCTGCTGGCGATCGCGCGGCGCCTGGCGCTGCCGATCCGCTTCGTCGGCCTGGGCGAGGCGATCGACGACCTGGAGCCGTTCGACGCGGCGGCCTATGTCGAGGCACTGATCGGTTGAGCGGGACGGGAAAAGCTTGCGTGCCGGCCCGGCCTTGGGCAAGGATTTGCCATTGCATACGCGGCGCCGCAGAAAACTGAAACCACCATGCTGACCCCGCCGGCTTCCGCCTCCCGCTAAATGGCCAACATCATCCACTTCCACCGCGTCAGCCACCGTTACGACGGCGGCCCGCAGATCATCTCGGATGTCAGCTTCACCCTGGGCAAGGGCGAGATGGCCTTCCTGACCGGCCCTTCCGGCGCCGGCAAGAGCACCCTGCTGCGCCTGACCGCGCTGCTGGCGCGGGCCACTGCCGGGCAGGTGATGGTGGAGGGCCGCAACCTGGCCGAGATCAAGCGCAGCCAGATCCCCGCTTTCCGCCGCCAGATCGGCGTGATTTTCCAGAACCCGAGCCTGCTCAACGAGCGCACGGTGTTCGACAACGTGGCGCTGCCGCTGCTGATCCGCGGCCACAGCGGCGACGACATCGGCCGCCGGGTGCGCGCCGCGCTCGACGCGGTGGGCCTGCTGCCGAAGGAGAAGGCCTATCCGCTGACCCTCTCCGGCGGCGAGCAGCAGCGCGTCGGCATCGCCCGCGCGGTGGTGGCCAAACCGCCGCTGCTGCTGGCCGACGAGCCGACCGGCAACCTCGACCCGCAGCTGGCGATGGACGTGATGGCGCTGTTCATGCGCTTCAACGAGGTCGGCGTCAGCGTGCTGGTGGCGACCCATGCCATCGGCCTGGTCAGCCGCCTGCCGCACCGGGTGATCCACATCGATCACGGCAGCCTGGAGGAGCGGCGCAAGGCGGCGCTGATGGATAAGACTCATGACTTCGGCTGATTTGTCGCTTCCCCTGGCCCCCAACCGTTCGCCCCGAGTGCCCGCGCAGCGGGTGTTCACCGAATGTCCCGAGAAGCCCGGCTGCGCCGGGCATATCGAGGGAGGGGCCAGCGTGGCGCTAGTCCCTCGATACGCGTTGCTTCGCGACGCACTCGGGACGAACGGAATTCTTGTGCAATGAGCTCTAAACCCGCCAAACCCAACGCCAAGCGCGTCGCCCACCAGCCGTCCTGGCTGGAGAAGGCGACGCAGGATCATGTGCGCGCCATCAGCGGCACCCTCGCCGCGCTGGCGCGGCGGCCCGTCGGCACCCTGCTTACCGCTTTCGTCATCGGCATCACCCTGGCCCTGCCGGCCGGGCTGAATACCCTGGTGGCCAACCTGGGCCAGGCCGGCGACAGCCTGCAGGGCTCGCTGCGCGCCTCGCTGTTCCTCAACGACGACGTCAGCGCCGAACGCGGCGAAACGCTGGCGCACGACATCGCCAGGCGCCCCGGCGTCAGCGCCGCGCGCTACATCTCGCGCGAGCAGGCGCTGGAGGAGTTCCGCACCTTCTCCGGCTTCGGCGAGGCGCTGGACCTGCTCAAGGACAACCCGCTGCCGGCGACCATCGTGGTCACGCCCAATGCCAAGCAGCTGCAGGTGCGCACCGAGGCCCTGCTCAAGGACTTGAGCACCCTGCCCGAGGTGGCGCAGGCCAAGCTGGACGAGAAGTGGCTGCAGCGCCTCTATGCCATCCTGGCGCTGGTGCAGCAGGCGGTGATGATGATCGCCGGCGCCCTGGCCCTGGCGGTGCTGATCGTGGTCGGCAACACCATCCGCCTGGACATCGAGAACCGCCGTGACGAAATCGAGGTGATGAAGCTGATCGGCGCCCCCAACAGCTACATCCGCAGGCCCTTCCTCTATACCGGCCTGTGGTACGGCTTCACCGGCGGCATCCTGGCCTGCCTGCTGGTGGAAGCCGGGGTGATCTCCCTGGTGGAGCCGGCGCGGGTGCTGGCCGGCCTGTACGATAGCCAGGCGACCCTGCAGGGCCTGTCCATGAACGCCGCCCTGGCGGTGTTCGCCGCCGGCCTGGGCCTGGGCTGGCTGGGCGCTTTCTGGGCGGTTTCCCGCCATTTGCGCCATATCGAGCCGGCCAGCTGAGCCGCCGGCCGGGCCGGAGTGCCGGCCCCCCGGAGCCTTGAACGAGGCCTTGAACGGCCGGTTTGAACCGGGCCCTTGAACCGCCCCGGACCGCCCCAACTCTTTGCAGCCACGGGCTGAACTTTTCAAGCGTCTGGCACTCCAATCATCCGAGTGCCAAACCTGTTCAAGCCTGATAAAATCAGGGGGTAATGGAACAAATGAGCAACACTGCCCTTGCTGTCCGGCCCACCAGCCTGCCGATGCCGCTGTCCGGCAGCCTGGATGCCTATATCCAGAGCGTCAGCCGCGTGCCGCTGCTGACCCCGGAGGAAGAGACGCGCCTGGCCCACGCCCTCCACGACGAACACGATCTCGGCGCCGCCCAGACGCTGGTGCTGTCCAACCTGCGCTTCGTGGTGCATATCGCCCGCGGCTACATGGGCTACGGCCTGCAGCTGTCCGACCTGATCCAGGAAGGCAATATCGGCCTGATGAAGGCGGTCAAGCGCTTCGACCCGAATGTCGGCGTGCGCCTGATCTCCTTCGGCGTGCACTGGATCAAGGCCGAGATCCACGAATACATCCTGAAGAACTGGCGCATCGTCAAGATCGCCACCACCAAGGCCCAGCGCAAGCTGTTCTTCAACCTGCGCAAGTCCAAGAACCACCTGGGCTGGATGACGCAGGCCGAAGTCGAGGCCCTGGCCAAGGAACTCAAGGTCAAGCCGGAAGAGGTGTTGCAGATGGAAGCCCGCCTCGGCGGCGCCGACGTCTCCTTCAACGCCTCCCCGGACGACAGCGAGGAGTCCAGCTACATGCCGGAGGACTACCTGGCCGCGTCGGATGACCCGAGCAGCGAGCTGGAGCGCGAGGACTGGAGCGAGCGGCGCGAGACGCGCATGCACACCGCCCTCGAGCAGCTCGACAACCGTTCGCGCGACATCCTGCAGCGCCGCTGGCTCAGCGACGGCAACAAGGCCGGCTTGCAGGAGCTGGGCGACGAGTACGGCGTATCCGCCGAGCGCATCCGCCAGATCGAATCGGCGGCGATGAAGAAGCTGCGCAAGGCGATCGAAGAGGAACAGGCCGAAACGGCGTAAGCCGCTTCGTGTTTGCAGAAAGCCCGGCGATGCCGGGCTTTTTTGTGGGCGATAGGAGGCGAAGCACAGTCATTGCCGCGCCCCGTAGGGCGGCCTGTGGCCGCCGATGCGCATCATCCACCCGTGAACCGGTGTTCCTTTGGGCCAACCTCGCATCTCGCCGCAGCCGAGCACGGCGGCCACAGGCCGCCCTACAATTTGGCATGCCGAATTACGTGCGTGCACGCATCGAGGGTGGCACTTATTTTTTCACGCTGACCGCGCGAAATCGCGCTCCCGTGTTGGCGAACGACAAGGTTCGCCATGCGTTGCGCGATGCGATTGAGGCAACGCGGTCCCGCTGGTCCTTCACCGTAGACGCCTGGGTATTACTCCCCGACCACCTGCATTGCCTGTGGACATTGCCGGAAGGGGATGCGGATTTTTCCATACGCTGGGCCACAATCAAGCGGCTTACTACGCAGGCGGTGGGACGGTCGGTCTGGCAAGAGCGCTTCTGGGAACATCTGATCCGGGATGAAGCGGATTTTCAAAGGCATTTCGACTACATACACTGGAATCCGGTCAAACATGCCTTGGTGCAAAGAGCAGTGGACTGGCCGTACTCGACGTTTCACCGATATCTGAGGCAGGGTATTTACTCGACGGACTGGTGCGATCTGTCGCCCGATCTCGACCTGGAGTAGGGCGGCCTGTGGCCGCCGATGCGCACTATCCACTCGTGCACCGTTATTGTTTCGGGCAATCTCGCCTTTCGCTACGGCCGCGCACGGCGGCCATAGGCCGCCCTACTATGGGCCGTCCCCGTCCCCGTCCACGCCGGGGCGGCGGACCGTGTCAGGGGTTGTAGGGCTCGTAAACCGACGCCGGAACCGCCGGCTGCCCGTCCTCGGCGGCCCAGACGGCGACGAAATCGAAGACCTTGCCCGCGGTCCCCTGCCCGGTCTGCTCCTGCCAGAGGGCTTGAGTGCCCAGCAGCGCGGCGACGTCCGGGTCTTCCAGCGAGCGGGTCTCGCCGGGCACGGTGATGGTGACGGTGCGGTTGTCGGCGGCTACCGCCAGGTCGAACCAGTATTCGGTGCCGGCGCTAAGGGCGGGGCTGAAATCGCCCTGCGCCACCGGCACCAGGGCGCCGGCGACCTGATCCTGGTAGCGCCAGCCGCTGCGGCTGATTTCGAGCTGGGCGCTGCTGGTGCCTGCATCCGGGGAAAGGCCCAGCACCACGCTGCTTTCCGGCGCCTGTGCAGCGGCGCTGGCCTGCCATAGACCGGCAGCGCCAACGCGCCGGCCGGTGCCGCGCAGCGGCTGCGCCGACGCGGCGGCCTGGCGGGCATTGTCGAAATAGGTGGCGCCGGCGATGCTGAAGCCAGTCTGCGCGGCGCTGGTGCCGCCGGATGAGCTGCTGGAAGAGGAACTGCTCGACGAGGAGCCGCTGGAGGAGGAGCTGCTCGATTGCGGCGGGCAGGTCTGGCTGCCGGGAGTGCCGGTGCCGCAGGGATTATCGTAGGTGCAGGCGCAGAGCGCGCAGGCCATGCCGGCGGCAGTGAGCGCGAACAGAAACTTCATGGGCAACCTCCTGGTCAGGCCTGCAATATAACGAACTGACCGGGGGTTTGAGGCGTCCGCAACCTGTTCGCAACAAATCGGGACGATCGATTTCAGGGTGGAGCGATGCGAAACGACCGTAGGGCGGCCTGCATGAGCCATTGTCATCCTGAGCGCAGCGAAGGATCTGGCCTCTGCGCACAGCCAGATCCTTCGCTGCGCTCAGGATGACAGCAAAGGCATGGCCTTCATCCCGAAGGAATTTAAAGCGCCCTCCACGGTCGAATGTGCGGGCATGGAGCCCCAGGCCGGCCAGCCAGCGGCACCCCGCTTAACGGGGTTGCGATATGCCGCAGCGGCTACTAGAGTCCACGGACTCCCACATGCAAGGAGCCGCAATGGCCACGGAACGGTATGCCTTGAAGGTGCCGGGTGCGAAGAGCGCCTCGCCGGACATCACGGTGCTGGCGCCCTTCGACCGCAAGCCCATCGCCACGGTGGCCACGGCCGACG
>Ga0302311_10002325_pt1 | contig 21663 bp, 20 predicted proteins | sample III_Palsa_N1_3_FD_200449 | JGI IMG/M metagenome (GOLD analysis project Ga0302311, IMG submission 200449) | Peat permafrost microbial communities from Stordalen Mire near Abisko, Sweden - III_Palsa_N1_3 | ecosystem: Environmental > Terrestrial > Soil > Palsa > Peat permafrost | place: Sweden... | reverse complement strand
CCGCAATGGCTTGACAGCTGGTCGCAGCCCCGACAAACTACGCAGCTCACGCCCGAATAGCTCAGCTGGTTAGAGCACTTGACTGTTAATCAGGGGGTCGCTGGTTCGAGTCCAGCTTCGGGCGCCAGATTGGCAAAAGCCGGCAGATTGCCGGCTTTTTGCTTTTCTGCGGTGAGGGATCCCGGTCAATTCATTTGCGCACAGTCAGCAGCCTGGCTGGCACTGGCCGGAGCGCCGCGGACGCGGCCGGCATTGGAGACCACGACGCTGAGTGCGTGCTCCGCGCTGGAGCGCTGGCAGAACACCAGGGTGATGTTGCTGCCGCTTGCACTGCCATCGGGGCGAAAGCGCACGTAGTGCCGTCCACTGCTGCTCTGGATGATCAGTTTGCCGGCGTAACCGCTTCCGCTGTACAGCGGCCCGTGGTCGGGCTGATTGTTGTGATCGGCGTCGTGGCCAAGCAGCCAGCCGCTGTCCCAGCGCGCGGCGTCGATGCAACTGGTGCCGTCGCGGGTCGGGCAGAACACGGTGCTTTTCCCGGTGGTGATCGCGGCTTCGCGTGCGTGCTGCAATGCCGAGATGAAATCCGTTTGGGCGACCTGCAGCTGGTTTCGGCCCAATAGCTGCCGCAGGGGTGGAATGGCCACACAGGTCAGGGCCGTCACGATGACGAGCACCATGATCTGCTCGATCAGGGTCACGCCGCGCTGTTTGTGCTGCAGTCCGGAATCCCTGCAAATCCTCATGACGTCATCCCTGCGCTGCCCAGGAGCTCCATGCTAGGGCGGTGCTGTAGCGCGGCCAGCAGCTTGGCAGTCGTGCGGATGTCGGGCTCTGCTGACGCCTGCTGTCAGCAGGCCCGATTTAAAATGCGCTGCCGCGCCCACATTTGTAGCCAATGACTGATCGCTTCCAGCTTGTTGCCCCCTACCAGCCTGCTGGCGATCAGCCGCAGGCGATCCAGCGGCTTTCCGAAGGTTTCGAGGCCGGGCTGGCCGCGCAGACCCTGCTTGGCGTCACCGGCTCCGGCAAGACCTACACGATCGCCAACGTGATCGAGCAGGTGCAGCGACCGACCATCGTGATGGCGCCGAACAAGACGCTGGCGGCGCAGCTGTACGGCGAGTTCAAGGAGTTCTTCCCGCACAACGCGGTGGAGTACTTCGTCAGTTACTACGACTACTACCAGCCGGAAGCCTATGTGGTGGCGTCGGATACCTTCATCGAGAAGGACGCCTCGATCAATGAGCACATCGAGCAGATGCGGCTGTCGGCGACCAAGGCCCTACTGTCCCGGCGCGATTCAATCATTGTGGCCACCGTGTCGGCGATCTACGGCCTTGGCAATCCGGAGGACTACCTGTCGCTGCGGCTGATCCTGGCCAAGGGCGAGCGCATCGACCAGCGCAAGCTGATCCATCAACTGACCGAGCTGCAGTACACCCGCAACGAGATGGAGCTGCGCCGCGGCATGTACCGCGTGCGCGGCGAGATCATCGACGTGTTCCCGGCCGAATCGGAGATCGAGGCACTGCGCATCGAGCTGTTCGATGGCGAGGTGGAGAACCTGTCGCTGTTCGATCCGCTCACCGGCGAGACGATCCGCAAGGTGCAGCGCTACACCGTCTACCCGCGTACGCATTACGCCAGCACGCGCGAAAGCGTGCTGAACGCGATCGAGACAGTCAAGGTCGAGCTGAAGCAGCGGCTGGAGCAGCTGTACAAGGACAACAAGCTGGTCGAGGCGCAGCGGCTGGACCAGCGCACGCGCTTCGACATCGAGATGATGGCCGAGGTCGGCTACTGCCAGGGCATCGAAAATTACTCGCGCCACCTGACCCGGCGCGAGCCCGGCGAGCCGCCGCCGACCCTGTTCGACTACCTGCCGTCCGACGGCCTGCTGGTGGTGGACGAGTCCCACGTCACCGTGCCGCAGCTGGGTGCGATGTACAAGGGCGACCGCTCGCGCAAGGAAACCTTGGTGGAATTCGGCTTCCGGCTGCCGTCGGCGATGGACAACCGGCCGCTTCGCTTCGAGGAGTGGGAACAACGCGTGCCGCGCTCGATCTTCATCTCGGCAACCCCGCGCGCCTATGAGCTGGACAAGTCCGGTGAGGCTGTGGTCGAGCTGCTGGTGCGCCCGACCGGCCTGGTCGATCCGGAAGTGGAGGTGCGCCCGGTGCGTACCCAGGTCGACGACCTGCTCAGCGAAGTGCACAAGCGCGTGGCGATCGGCGATCGCGTACTGGTCACTACGCTGACCAAGCGCATGGCGGAGAACCTCACCGAGTACCTGGCCGAGCACGACGTGAAGGTGCGCTACCTGCACTCGGACATCGAGACGGTCGAGCGCAGCGAGATCATCCGTGACCTGCGCCTGGGCGAGTTCGACGTGCTGGTGGGGATCAACCTGCTGCGCGAGGGGCTGGACATGCCCGAGGTGTCGCTGGTGGCGATCCTGGACGCCGACAAGGAAGGTTTCCTGCGTTCCACCGGTTCGCTGATCCAGACCATCGGCCGCGCCGCCCGCAACGTGCGCGGCAAGGCGATCCTGTACGGCGACCAGATCACCCGCTCGATGCAGGCGGCGATGGACGAGACCGCGCGCCGGCGCGAGAAGCAGCTGGCCTGGAACGAGCAGCAGGGTATCGTGCCGACCACCATCGTGCGACGTATCGCCGACATCATGGAAGGCGCGCGCAGCGAGGCGGGCAATCGCCGTGGCAGCAAATCCTCGCGCAGCCGCGCCGTGGCTGAACAAGCGGCCGATTACGCCGGGCTCAACCCGCAGCAGGCCGCCGGCGCGATCAAGAAGCTGGAAGCGCAGATGTACAAGCACGCGCAGAACCTGGAATTCGAGGATGCCGCCCGGTTGCGCGACCAGATCCACCAGCTGCGTGAACAGGCGCTGCGCTAAGCTGGTGGCCACTTGGGTGGGATATTGTCGAGCGTCGGCTACTCCCGTATAATCCGTGGCTCGCTCGGCAAGCCGATGCGAAATGGGCAGTTAGCTCAGCGGTAGAGCACTTCCTTGACATGGAAGGGGTCACAAGTTCGATCCTTGTACCGCCCACCACTTTGTTGCAGTGGCGTAGGCATCAATCCGATACAGGTTGCGACGCGGCTGTAAGCATGAAGTCCAAAAAAAGCCACCCCGAGAGGGGTGGCTTTTTTTGTTGCTGCGACTGCGGTGGGGCGCTTTCACGGCAGGTCATGGCGAGAAACGGAGGCCTCGATCGGCATGGCGGTCGGCGGTGCACCGGTATCCATGGCCGGCGGCCGGCGCCGATTGCCCCGATTCTCAGTGGTGAGAGTGCTTGGACGTCAGGCCGCCGGCAACCGTGTTTCGGACGTGCTGCTGCGTAAATCCCCCAGAAGACCTTCGTTATTCGTCCTCTTCCGGGTCCGGTGCGACATAGTCGGGATCTTCCGAATCACGTGCGTGCGTGATCGCATTGCGTATGCGAAGGTCCAGCCGATCCCAGGCGAGGATCACTTTGCCTGAGTGAACCGCTTTGACGGCCGAGAGTGGTATCACAAAGTCGCCGGCGTTCTCGATATAAATGACCAGCTCCGGCAGGCCGTGGCGAATCTCGCGGACTGAACCGACTCCCTCGTCGCCATCGGAGACGAATACCATGAATCCTTTTTCGATCTGTTCGTGCATGACTGATCCACCTGTAACCGGTTTGTAAACGAATCGCGTCCCGCGCTCACCTGGAAACAAATGATGCAGCTCCTGCCGCGCATGGCGCGAAACCGGGCTGATACCTCCTCCAGAAGCCTTCAACCAGCAAAACGCTTGATCCACGCGACATAGATGTCGACGAAGTCCTGCAGGAATTTCCGTGTACCGTCATTGTTGATCGTGCCGTCGTCGGCAATCAGTTCGTCCTTGAAGTGGATGAATACTTCCGGCTGGCCCCGCACGGGCACGTCGAGATAGGCCAACACATTGCGCAGGTGCTGCTGTGCCAGCGCGGTACCCCCGGTGCCGATCGAGGCACCGATCACCGCAGCGGGCTTGCCGGCAAACGAGTTGGTGCCCCAGGGGCGCGATGCAATGTCGATGGCGTTCTTCAGCACGCCGGGTATCGAACGGTTGTATTCGGGCGTGACGAACAGCAATCCATCGGCTGACTCGACTTCTTTCTTCAGTCGGGTGGCGACGGCCGGATAGGCACCGTCGAAATCCTGCGAATAAAGCGGCAAGTCGTCGATGCGGACATGGTTGAAGGTGAGTTCGGTCGGCGCAAGCTTTTCCACCGCACGGGCAAGCCGGCCATTGAATGAATCCTTGCGCAGGCTACCGACGAAAACGGCGATCTTCAGCTGACTCATTTCCGATGCTCCCAGGGGTGATGTGGGTTGAACAGAAAGACTTGCCGGGATTGAATGCTGTTTGTCGCAGTTGGCCGTCCAATGTACTGCCGGACCGGGTTAAAGGCGGATGAAATTGCCGCTCCTTCGCGCGGGGTCCGGGCCAGATGTCGCCTGTGCTGCGGCATCGGCCGCCGCAGCATGTACTCTTTGCGATCAGCCCCATGGCATCTGTCTTCCGTCCGCCTTCAACCAGTGAATCCACTCCATGCAAGCCATTGAAACCCTGATCGATGGCGCCTTCGAGCGCCGCAACGAGCTGACCCAGACCGAGATCGAGACCCATCTGCGGCCGGCGCTGGGCCAAGTCCTCGACCTGCTCGAATCCGGCGAACGTCGTGTCGCCGAACCGGACGGCCATGGTGGCTGGACGGTGAATCAGTGGATCAAGAAGGCGGTGCTGCTGTATTTCCGCATCAACGACAACCGCGTGGTCGATGGTGGCCCGGCGCAGGCGTTCGACAAGGTGCCGCTGCGCTTCGCCCATGGCAACGATGCCGAGTTGCAGAACCTCGGCGCACGCGTGGTGCCAGGCGCGCTGGTGCGCCGTGGTGCGCATATCGCAAAAGACGCTGTACTGATGCCGAGCTACGTGAACATCGGTGCTTACGTCGGGGCCGGCACGATGGTCGACACCTGGGCCACGGTCGGTTCGTGCGCGCAGATTGGTGCCGGCGTGCATCTGTCCGGCGGCGTCGGCATCGGCGGTGTGCTGGAACCACTGCAGGCGAACCCGACCATCATCGAGGACAACTGCTTCATCGGCGCGCGTTCGGAAGTGGTCGAGGGCGTGGTGGTGGAGCGCGGCAGCGTGATCGGCATGGGCGTGTTCCTCGGCCAGTCCACCCGCATCTACAACCGCGCTACCGGTGAAGTCAGCTACGGTCGCGTGCCGGCTGGCAGCGTGGTGGTATCGGGTAGCCTGCCGGCCAAGGACGGCAGCCACAGCCTGTACGCCGCGATCATCGTCAAGCAGGTCGATGCGAAGACGCGCAGCAAGACCAGCATCAACGAACTGCTGCGGAGCGGCGAATGAATCCCGTCTTGTATGGACTTCCCAACTGCGACACCTGCAAGAAGGCGCGCAACTGGCTGGCCCGTTTCGAGGTGGCGCATGACTTCGTCGATTACCGCGTGAACCCGGTGCCGGCCGCCACGCTAAAGGACTGGGCGGCGAAGCTGGGTGGCTGGGAGAAGCTGGTCAACAAGTCGTCCACGACCTGGCGCAACCTGCTGCCGCAGCGCAAGAACCCCGGCAGCGATCCGGAGTGGACGCTGCTGCTGAAGGAATATCCCGCGCTGATCCGTCGCCCGGTGGTGCTACAGCCCGATGGCTCAGTGAGCGTGGGCTTCACCGACAACGGCTTCAAGAAACTGTTCGGTCGCTGAGATGGCGATGCGGCTTTCCGGAGTCCTGCTGCTGACGGCGATCGCGCTGTGGCTGGCGCTGGTCGCGTTCGGCAACATCACTGACTACGGCAGCAACTGGGTCTTCGTGCAGCACGTGCTGGCGATGGATTCGATCTCCCCAGACGCCAGCATTCATTACCGTGCGATCCACTCGCCGCTGCTGCAACACGTCGCCTATGTGCTGATCATCGCCACCGAAAGCGTGGCCGCGCTGCTGTGCTCGATCGGGGCCTGGCGCATGTGGCGCGCACGTCGCGCACTGGCATCGACATTCCGTCGTGCCAAGCGCTTCGCGATCTACGGGCTGACTGTCGGCCTGATACTGTGGCTTGGCGGTTTCATGGCACTTGGTGGCGAATGGTTCGGCATGTGGATGTCCACCCAGTGGAACGGTCTGGAAAGTGCCTTCCGCTTCGTCGTCGTGTTGCTCGTCGCGCTGGTCTATCTCGGCCAGCACGATGACGAGCGCGACCAGCAATGACTGGCGTTGACATGGGCAACCACCCGGAACGCAGGTTCCGCAGCAACCTGCGCATCGAGCGCGACAACGCCGCGCTGTATGCGCGGCTGGCCGAACTGGCGACCGATCCGCGGCTGAGTCAGGTCTACCGCCGCATTGCCGCGGGTGAGCAGAGCAATGCGCAGTTCTGGGAAACGCGCCTGCGCGGTTTGGGCGAAGCGGTGCCACCGATCCGCATCGGCACGCGCGTGCGTGCGTTGAGCTGGTTTGCGCAGCGCTTCGGTACCGAGTTCGTGATGCCGACGGTGGTGCGGCTGGAACATGCCGACCACGCCGACACGCCGGTGGATCGCAGCGGTCATCGCGACCATTTCATTCCACCGCACGAACTCGGTGTGCATGGTCGCCGGCATCAAACGCAAAGCGGCAATACGTTGCGGGCGGCGGTGCTCGGTGCCAACGACGGACTGGTCTCCAACGTCAGCCTGGTGATGGGCATGGCCGGCGCGGCATCGGGGGATCGTGCCGTGCTGCTGGCCGGTCTGGCTGGTTTGGTGGCCGGTGCCTGTTCGATGGCGTTGGGCGAATGGTTGTCGGTGAACAGCTCGCGCGAGTTCTATCAAGCCCAGATCACCGAGCGGGCCGAGCGACTCGCAGTGGCACCGGAGGATGGTCTGCAGCACATCGCAGGCATCTATCGCGAGAAAGGGCTGGAGCCAGCCGCCGCCGAGCACCTGGCCGAGCATATTGCCGAGACGCCACGGGCGGCGCTGGACATGCTGGTGCGCGAGGATCTGGGCATCGATCCGGGCGAACTCGGTGGCTCCGCGTATGGCGCGGCGATTTCGTCGTTCTGCCTGTTCGCCTGCGGTGCACTGTTTCCGGTGGCGCCGTACTTCTTTCTCGGCGGCCACCTGGCGCTGTTGGCCAGCGCGTGCTCCACCGCCGTCGGGCTGATGCTGATCGGCATCGGCACCTCGTTGTTTACCGGGCGCAGCATGTTGTTCTCGATCGCGCGCCAGTTCGGCATCACTGCGGCCGCCGCGACGATCACCTATACGGTGGGTCACTTGCTGGGCGCGGCGATCGCGGGTTGAAGTGAGGTTTCGCAAGAAGTCGTCGTCAATCTGGCGTCATCCAAGTGGCTGCTTGAGGCAACCAGCAATGTCGTAGCATTTGCATTCCCTCAGCCCAGGAGAAACCCATGAGCGCTTCCTCGATCGTCGTCAGCAGTGTGGCTGAACTGGTTCGTGCTGCTCAGGATCCCGACATACGGCAGATCGTGGTTGATGGTGAGCTCGCCGAGGTGCCGGCGATCCGGCTGTTGCCAGGACAGGTGCTGTTGGGGCAGGGCGATGACGCGGCGCTGATCTTCGCAGCCGGCATTGATGGCCTGCAGTTGAGCACGGACAACGAGGTCCACGGCTTGCACCTCGTTGCCTCGCCGGACCGGCGCGCGATCCACAACGATACGCAGGTGGAAAGTCTCGGTCGGCTGGTGCTGGGTGAAGTGACTACGATCGGTCAGGTCCAGATCCTCGCGCGCGGCAGGGTGCGCAGCGGTCATGTCGAGGTCGCTGGCCTGGACATCGTAACTGCCGATGCGCGTGCGCAGACCGACCGGCCGCAAGGTTTTGGCGTGCATGTGCTGCAGGGTGCGTTCACGCTGTGGAACATGCAGGCCGACGCCACGGTGGTGATCAGTGCACGGTTGGTTGGCTTGTCCGCCGGACGTGCGGCGGCGCCGGTACTCGGCAGCGGCATCTTCGTCAGTGGTGCCGGTTTCGAGGGTGGCCGGCTCACCGTCTCGCTGCTGGAAACCGGCGAGATCCACAGCGATGGTCGCATCGCGCCGGGCACGCCGGACGTAATCACCGGCGGCGTATTCACCGTGTTCAATGCGTTCGTCGATACCGTGCGCAATCTGGGCCCGGTGGTGACTTACGGGCAGAACGACATGGTGCTCGACAACTGGGGTTCGGTGGATCACTGGGTCGCCGAGGAAAAGATCACTTCGTACGGCCCCAGCGGCATCGGCTTCGTCAACTTCGGCCTGGTCAACGAGCTGGAGGTCGAGGCACCGATCGAGACGTTCGGGCAGGGTGCGCGCGGTTTCAACGTTTATGCCGGCACCGTCAATCGTGCGGTGTTCGATCGCATCACCACCCATGCCGATGGAGCAGTCGGCATCCAGATCAGCCAGCCGATCGGCTATCTCAGCGTGCGCCGTGGGCTTGAGACCTTTGGTGGCACCGGCGACTCGCAGGTGAAGGGCGTGGTGTTGAAGCTCTCGGCCATTGCGCTCAGCGTCAAAGTCGGTGGTTCCGCGCGCGAGATCGACATCGACGGCGGCGTTACCACGCATGGCGATGGCGTAGCACCGCTGGAAATGCTCGGTGTGGTGGGACGGCTGAGCGTCGAGGGCGGGGTCAGCGCGAAGCAGGGGCATTGATCATCGCAGGGCGCCGCTTTCGGGCGCCCTTGTTATGCTGGCCGCTGTCGATCCAAAGCACCTTGCGAGTGTCCATGTCCGAAGTCCTCGATCTCACCTGTGACCTGATCCGTCGTCGTTCGGTGACGCCGGAAGATGCCGGTTGCCTGCTCTTGATCGGCGGCCGCCTGGCACATGCGGGGTTCCGCGTGGAGTACCTGCGCTACGGCGAGGTGGACAACCTGTGGGCCACGCATGGCATGGGTAGCCCGACGCTGGCCTTCCTTGGCCATACCGATGTGGTGCCGAGCGGGCCGGAAGCCTCGTGGCAGAGTCCGCCATTCGAGCCGACGATTCGTGATGACCGTCTATACGGCCGCGGTGCCGCCGACATGAAAGGTTCGGTGGCAGCGATGGTGGTGGCGCTGGAGCAGTTCGTCACGACGCATCCCGATCATCGCGGCCGGGTCGGCCTGCTGTTGACCAGCGACGAGGAAGGGCCGACCAATCTGGATGGCGTGCGCAAGGTGGTCGAGCACTTCCGCACTGTTGGCGAACGCATCGACTGGTGCGTGGTCGGCGAGCCGTCGGCGAAGGAAAAGCTGGGTGACCTGATCCGCGTAGGCCGGCGTGGCTCGCTGTCGGGTACTCTCAGCGTGAATGGCGTGCAGGGGCATGTGGCGTATCCGGAGAAGGCGCTGAACCCGATCCACGCGTTTGCACCAGCACTGGCCGAACTGGCGGCCGTGCGCTGGGATGAAGGCAATAGCGATTTCCCGCCCACCTCGTTCCAGGTCTCCAACCTCAACGCGGGCACCGGCGCCAACAACGTGATTCCCGGCGAGCTGAAGGCACTGATCAATTTCCGTTACTGCACGGCCAGTCATGCCGAGGATCTGCGCGCGCGCACCGAGGCGATCCTGCACCGGCACGGTCTGGACTTCGCCCTGGACTGGAACCTGTCTGGCGAACCGTTCCTCACGCCGCCGGGCGGCCTGCTGCGCGAGACAGTGGTCGGTGTGTGCCGCGATCTATGCGGCCTCGATCCCGAGCAAAGCACCGGCGGTGGCACCTCGGATGGCCGCTTCATTGCGCCAATGGGCGCCGAAGTGGTGGAAATCGGCCCGGTCAACGCGACGATCCACAAGGTTGACGAATGCGTTGCGGTGGAAGAGCTGGAACGTTTGCCGGCGATATACCGGGCGGTTTGTGAACGATTGCTGCAGCGTGAGGACTTGCGATAGGCACGTTCCACATTCATATGGCACTGTCCGCTCCTTCTATTGCATTGAGCTGTAAAGCGCGGATCAGGGCATGCCGGAAAGCATCGACGAGAAGGCATCGGAATCCAAGCCGGCATGGCACGTATCGTGGCCTGCGGACGAACTGGAACGCGTGCCCGTGTGCCCGCTCTGTGCCAGCAGCACGCGTGAATTGCTGCTTGGAAACCTGGTGGACAACGCATTCTTCGTTGCGCCGGGACGCTGGACGCTTTACCGCTGCATGAATTGCAGCAGCGCTTATCTGGATCCGCGGCCGAGCGAGGCGAGCATTGGCAAGGCTTACGGGGTTTACTACACCCATACCGTCGACGGACCACGGGACACACGAGGCCAGCCGGGTGCCGTGCGGCACCTGAAGATGGCACTGACAAACGGCTATCTGAATTCGCGTTATGGAACCCAGCGCCAACCGGCCACTTGGCTCGGCATCTGGGTGGCAAAGCTCCTGCCGCTGCGACGACAGAAGCGTGATGCCGAATTTCGTTATCTGCCGAAGCCCGGGCCGGGCCAGCGACTGCTGGATATCGGCTGTGGCAACGGCGACTTCCTGGCCAATGCGCGTGATGCGGGTTGGGAGGTGCTGGGCATCGATACCGATCCCAAGGCGGTGGCTGTCGCGAAACAGCGTGGCCTCGATGTCAGAACGGGCGGCATCGACCTGTTCGCAGGCGGCTCCGGCTGTTTCGATGCGATCACCTTGAGCCATGTGCTGGAGCATCTGCACGACCCAAGGCAGTTCATCCATGCCGTCCATCGCCTGCTGAAACCCGGTGGCGTGATCTTTGTCGATACCCCGAATATCCAAAGCCTCGGCGTCCGGCGCTGGGGCAGGAACTGGCGTGGTCTAGAAACGCCGCGGCACCTGGTGCTTTTCAGTCAGGCGGGCCTGGTCGGGCTTTTGAAGGCTGCCGGGTTCGAGAATATCGAGACGAAACGCCGCACAGCCGTCAGAAGACCCATGTATCTGGCCAGCCTGCGGATGCGGATGGGGAAGTCGCCCGACGGATCGGAACCGCGCCGCCTGCCGCTGCTGCTGAGGTTCCGCTTGATGTGGCCGGTTACCCGCGTCCAGGACGATGAATTCCTGACGTTCCTCGCGCGGAAAGACGGCGTGTGACTTGGTCGTTTAATGAGTCGACATGCGTCTTTGAGCATCCGCAGGACTCACGAAGCGCCAGGTTCCAGCGTCAGGGTGTGCTGTGCTGGTCCCGGCAATAAAGATGTGGGTCGCCCCTTGACCCAGTCGTCATGCCCTGCGCCGAAGTAGGGCGATAACGGGTTGTCGCTCTGGCCACCAGGCATTTCGAGAATGCCTTGCGCTTCGTGGCCCGGTGCCACGTCGAGGCGTTCGGAGGCGCCGAAATCGGGGGCGGCGACGCGCGGCATGTTGTTGTCACCGGGCAACGGCTGTTCGGGCATGTCGATCAAACGACCGAGCCAGTGAGGCAGCGCAGCGGACAATGGGTGGTTGATCTGGCTGCGGTTGCGTTCGCCCCAACTGCGTGCGGCGAGCCCGCCGGGTTGCTGGCCAAGATCGTTGGCGACCTGTTTGGCGGCGTCGACGAGCAGGGCATGCCAGTCGTGATATTTCGGATCGAGCAGCTGCGCCGGCTGCGCCTGGATCAGTGCCCAAACCGCCGCTTCGGCACTGTTCTCACTGGGCCAGCTGAAGTCACCGTAGCGATGCTTCACCTGCGCGACGAACGGTGCCAGCGCCGCGTCGCTGACCTGGCTGCGGAACGCGCGTACCAGCCGGTAGTCGACGCTGTCGATGGCGGCGTGGCCCTGCCAGTTTGCACTGAGCTGTCGCAGCTGTCGCAGCGCCGGATCGTGGCTGTCGGCCAGTGTCTGTTGCAGCAGTTGCTGCCAGCGGGTCAACAGTACGGCGCGATTGTCGAGCTGGATGTCGAGCAGGTCGGCAGGGGCGAAACGGCCATGTGCGCGCAGGTCGTCGCGGATCTGCTGCGCGCGCGCGCCGAGGTCATGGCCACCGTCGCCAAGCAGGGCCAGTGCATCGCCATCGACGGTGCGGTTGTTGGCGGTCCACAGGCGACCTTCGGCCGGATTCTCGATGCGTGGGTACTGCGCGGGCGTGGCCCAGCCCAGCCAGCCAGTACCGGGCTTCGACCAGTCGGATGGCAACAGCGGATCGATGCCGGCGCGCAGCGGGATGCTGTTGCCGGCAATCGTCCAGCCGATCTTGCCGGCACTGTCAGCCACCAGCAGATTCTGCGGTGGCATGCCGAGCCGAGGAGCCACGCTCAATGCGCTGGCTACGTCGTGCATGTGCTCCAGTTGCATCAGCTCGACGTTGTAGCCGCGCGGCTGCGCACCAATCCAGGCCAGCGCCAGTGGCGTGCCGTCGACATCCTTGCCCATGATCGGGCCCCAGTGCGTGTCCTCGACCTTGAGCAAGGTGTCCGGCTTGCCTTTGACCTGGATGTGTTCGTCGTGAGTTTCGAGGCGGGCCCAGCCTTCCGGCACTTTGTAGCGGCTGGGGTCGGCCGGATCGCGCAGCACGCGCACCCAGTCGAGCCAGTCGCCATAGCTGTTGGTGAAGCCCCAGGCGATCTGGCCGTTGGAACCGACGATGACGGCTGGCGTGCCGGGTAGGCTGACGCCGTTGACGTCACGCAAGCCGTTCGGTGCGCCTGGATCGGGGTAACGCAGGCGGGTGCGGAACCAGATGTTCGGCACACGCAGGCCCAGGTGCATGTCGTTGGCGAGGATCGCCGCCCCGCTGTCGGTGAGCGAGCCGGCGACGGCGAAGTTGTTGCTGCCTGGGCGTGGCGCATCGAGTGCCGGCGCCAGCATGGTGGCCACGCTGGCGGATGATCCGGTCGGTGCGAGATGGCGCAGGTCGAACACGTCGGCGTCGGGGATTACCGGTGCATGTGACAGCTCACCGCTCAGTGGTGCTTCCCAGTCCGGATCCGGTGCCAGCAGGAAATCCACCAGCGGGCCGGGCAGCACCGCGCGCATCTGCGCGATGCGCAGTTCGCGTTCGTTGCGGCCATCGCTGTTGAGGTCGAGATACATCGCGGCGATTACCAGTGCGCTGTCTTCCGAGCGCCACGGTTGCGGCTTGCTGCCTAGCAGCAGGTATTCCCACGGTTGCACGCGCAGGTCGGCGAGTCCGGCATTGACGCCGTCGCGATAGCGGTCGAGTTGGAGTTTTTCCGCCGCTGGCAGTTGCGCGTAGGCGGCCTCGACGACCGCGCGCAGGCGATGGCGGCGGTGATTGAGATCGAGCTTGAGCGCCGCGGGTCCCACCAGCGCAGACAGTTCGCCGGCGGCCATGCGGCGCATCAGATCCATCTCGAAGTAGCGCTCCTGCGCATGCACGTAGCCGAGCGCGTAGCTGATGTCGGTGCGGTTTTTCCCTTCGATGGTGACTGTGCCCAGCGCGTCACGGCTGATGTTGACAGGTGCCGAGAGGCTCGCTATCCGGCGTACGCCGTTGAGTTGGGCACGGCTGCCGGCTAGCAGGTACCAGCCGGTGAAAAAGGCGGCTAGCAACAGGACCAGCAGGGTGAACAGAAGGGCGCACAGGATGCGCCAACGCCGAGACCCCTTGGGGTGCATCATCACGGCTTGGCAAACACGGCGAAGATGCCGGCGTACGGCTTGACCATGAAGGCCGGTGCGCCGGAATAACCTTCGCCATCGACATACAGCTGCGAGATGCTGCCATCCAGGTACAAGGCATCACGGCAGCCCAGCTTGTCGCGGAACAGCCGCCCAAAGGTATGGAAATTCACCGGCGCCTCGCTCACCGCAAAGATCACTTCGCTGGTGGTTTTCACGCACACGCCGCTGCGCCACTTCAGGCTGGCTGAGTCATCGACGAATTGTTCGTTGAGCTTGCCGTCGATCAGCAGCATCGGGCCCGATTGGGTTGCCCATTGCACGGATTTGCCGTCGGCCTTGAACGCGGCGCTGGTATGTATCGCGGCGTGGCCGTCCGGATAGATCGCGAACACTCCATTCGGCAGGAGCGAGAAATTGCCGGAAGCAGGGTTGCCATGCGACAGGTTCAATGGCACCACGGTCTTGCCACTTTCCACATACAGGCCGAGCGGCGCGAACTGCTTGTCGTAGATGCCCGCGTTGGTGGCAAACAGCAGTCGCTCACCGCGTGCTTCGCCCCATTGGCGCAACGCCTCGATACTGCCGAATGGCTGGCTGCTTTGCGGGTCGCGCCAGTGCAGGCCCAGCGGCTCACGTTTGATATCCAGGCGCACAACGCGGTAGTTCTGCCCTTCGAACGCCAGCTCGCTGCTGTCCAGTGCCTGCGCCGGCGATGTGCAGCCGAGGATGTTGACCAACAATGCCAACGCCGGCAGCCAGCGCATGAGTCGGTGGCCGGGGAGAAGCTGATGGGGTGCAGGAGCGTGAGCGGGCATCTGTCGATGGTCGCCGGCCAGCCGTGCCGGTGCAAGCCCGGCAGCGGCTGATGTTCAGGCCACGGTCCGGCGTGGATGAGTGACTGCCGCTAAACTTCGATTTTTATCGCGGGCTCCGTCCATGCCGTATACCCCGATCACGGCCACGCTCGGCTACGTGCTCTCGCCCGATCGCAGCGAGGTGCTGATGATCCACCGCAACGCGCGGCCGGATGACCAGCACCTGGGCAAGTACAACGGCCTTGGCGGCAAGATGGAGCCGGGCGAGGACATTGCCGCGTGCATGCGCCGCGAGATCCTGGAGGAGGCGGGCATCACCTGCGAGTCGATGCAGTTGCGCGGCACACTGAACTGGCCTGGTTTCGGCAAGCAGGGCGAGGACTGGCTCGGCTTCATCTTCGTGATCGACCGTTACGCAGGTACTCCGTTTACGGCCAACGCCGAGGGCACGCTGGAATGGGTGCCGCGTGACAGGCTGATGGAGCTGCCGATGTGGGAAGGTGATCGCCACTTCCTGCCACTGGTGTTCGATGCCGATCCGCGGCCGTTCCATGGCGTGATGCCATACAAGGACGGCTGCATGCAGTCGTGGAGCTATACGCGGCTGTAGCGATGCTTGGGTGATGGTGAGCTGCGCTTGGGAAGGAGCTGGCGGGGGGCTTTCCCATTCACGACAATCATTCGAGGGGCGGGCTTCGGTGTCTGGCTAGAATGTCGGGAAACCTTCACAGTTCCTGCGGAACATTACTTTTGCACACCTTGACCGGGAGCCGCTTTGACTATCCTGCCAATGTTTCTGGACGATCAGCACCTGCGGGTGGGTGGCGTCGATTTCCACTGCCACTACCAATGGAATAACGACGACGAGGTGGAACCGGAAGGCTTTCTTCCGGTAGCCAAGTCACGGGATCAGGTTGAGCGCTATCTGCGCCTGCAGAAGAGCATGCCGGCCGAGGTGATCGTGGAGATTGGCATCTATCGGGGCGGTAGCACCGCCCTTCTTCACGCCTTGTTCCAGCCGCGGCGGCTGGTGGCGATCGAGCTGGCTTCCGAGCCGGCGGCAGCGTTGTCGGCGTATATCCACCGCCATGGCCTGGATGAGGTCATTCGCCCTCACTACGGCATCAACCAGGCCGATCGCGACGGCGTGGCGGCGATCATGGCGGCGGAGCTTGCCGGCCGCCCGGTTGATCTGGTCATCGATGATGCATCACACCTGCTGCATGAAACGCGAGCTGCCTTCGAGACCTTGTTTCCGCGGCTGCGCCCGGGTGGTCTCTATGTGATCGAGGACTGGAACGCCGACCATCTGGTCGCCGACCACTTCGACACGATTCTGGCCGATTCTTCAACTCCCGATCATGATGCCTTGGCGCATACGTTGGGGCTGGCAGCCACCATGCAGCCGGTACCCGATCCCCGCCTTGTCCGATTGCCGCTTGAACTGGTGTTGGCTCGGGCGCGCAAGGGCGATGTAATTCGCGAAGTCACCGTGATGGAGAACTGGGTAGTGATACAGCGCGGCGAGCAACCGATCGATCCCAGAGAGTTTCGGTTGTCCGATTTGGTGAAGGATCACTTCGCCAATCTGCGTGCGATCGGTTGAGGGTACGAGGCCACGACAGGTGGCCAAACCGGGCGGACGTAAAGTTGGGATGCGTGTCTTGACCGTTGGAGCTTGTTTTGTGCACAGGAACGGCGTCGCGACCGAAACCGCTTCCACAGGGTGATTCACACCACGTCGGCGAGCCAGGCAGGACTCGAGAATTTTTCCCGTGCCAGCGTTTCCGCACGAGCCAGTTCGCCGGGCTGCAACACGTCGTCGTGCAGTTGGTGCAGACGACGGAAGGTGTCGATCATTTTCTCGATCACCGCTTCGCGCGGCAGGCCAGTCTGACTGCGCAATGGGTCGACCCGTTTGGCGGCACTGGTAGTGCCCTTGTCGGACAGCTTCTCGCGGCCTATGCGCAGCACGTCCAGCATCTTCGTGGTGTCGATGTCGTAGGCCATCGTCACGTGATGCAGCACCGCGCCTCCGCGATGTGCCTGCGCTGCGCCGGCGATCTTGCCGCCCGCAGAGGTGATGTCGTTGAGTGGCTGGTACCAGGCCTGGATGCCCAGTTCGCCCAGCGCCTCGATCACCCACGTATCCATGAACGCATACGCTTCCTGGAACGACATGCCAGTGATCAGCGACAGCGGTGCATAAATCGAGTAGGTGATGGTGTTTCCCGGCTCGATGAACATCGCACCGCCTCCGCTGATCCGACGTACGACCTGGATACCGTGACGTTGCACGGCTTCCGCATCAACCTCGTTGCGCAGCGACTGGAAACGGCCGATCACCACTGCCGGCGTGGCCCATTCCCAGATGCGCAGCGTCGGTGCGCGTCGACCGGCACCGACTTCGTGGGTCAGCACGTCGTCCAGCGCCATATGCAGGGTGGGCGATTGCGGGGCGGTGTGGATCAGTTGCCAGTCGTGGTCACGCCAGTCGGTGCGCATCATGCGTCGGAACCCGGTCGCACGGCGCGGCGCACGGCAACGGCGATCGCCTCCGGTGATACGCCATACATCATCACCTCGGATGAGAGTGCAGCGTGCAACGTGGTGACAAGCGAGGCTTCATCGGCATCCGCTGGCTGACCGGTCAGCACGACATTGATGGTGTGCAGCGCGCTGTCCGGCTCCAGGAAAAAGTCGCCGCTCAGCTGCACGTTCGCGAGATGGCCGTTGTGCAGGTCGAGATCGATCACCACCAGCTTGCCGCCGGGCATCTTGTACTCACCGTGCATCGACCGCTTCCCTACGTTATCAATACCAATAGTGGACTGGACAAGCCGGGCTTCGGATCCCCGATGTTGTTGCCTTGGGTCAGAAGCCGTGACCACCGTGGAAGTTGCCCTGGCCGACGCTGACCGAGAAGCCGATGCCGCCGCTGGGATGCTCGCAATCGCCCAGCGCCTTGGTGACGCTGACCTCGCCGGTCTGGTAGCTGCCACTCACGTGGTTGCCGCCAACTACGCCCATGCCTACGCTGCCATGTACCTGCGCATCGTTGTACTTGGAATCGTCACAGGCGGGAGCTTCACCAAGCGAGCGGTCGCTGGTGCTGCCACTGGTATCGCCGTAATACACGCCCGGTGCCGGCTTGGCTGCTGCGGCGGTGGAGCTGGAGCTGGCGGGCTGGGCGGTGGTCGAGCTGGAGGCCGGTACGTCGCCGGGCGGAAGCTTGAGATTCAACGGTTTGCTGGCCGTTTGCGCCCATACCGAACTGACCAGCAGGGTGCTTGCCAAGGCAATGATCAGACGTTTCATGTTCATACGTGCTCCGAAGATATGACGTGTCTAACGCGCAATGCTGGGTTGGCGTGCACATCCGTATTTGAAACTACAGGGTGGCAGGAAGTTCCTGCCACCGCTCATCAGGCTGTCGTCTCGATCCGTTCCACCCGGCGCAGGCCGCGTGGCAACGGACCGCCACGGGTTGCGCGGTTGCCACCGTATTCGACCAAGTCTGACCATTTCAGGGTGAGTTTACGCTGACCGGCGTACAGGGTGACTTCACCCTTACCTTCGGCGACGACGGCCACGCCAGCCAAGCGTTCATCGCCACTGGCGAGTTTCGCCTTGGGCACCTCGATCAGCTTGTTGCCCTTGCCCTTGTCCAGCTCCGGCAGCTCGGCCACCGAGAACATCAGCAGATGGCCTTCGGTGGTAACCACCACGATGCGATCCCGGGCTGGATCGGCGCTGATCTGCGGTGCAAGGACATGCGCGCCATCGCTGAGACTGATGATTTGCTTGCCGGCCTTGTTGCGACCGGTGAGTGCCTCGAAGCGGGTGACGAAGCCGTAGCCGAAATCGGTGGCGAGGATCAGCCGGGTATCGTTGTCGCCGGCGATCACCGCATCGAAGCTGGCGCCCGCCGCCGGGCTGAAGCGTCCGGTCAGCGGCTCGCCGTTGCCGCGCGCCGAAGGCAGCGTATGCGCCGGGGTGGAATAGCTGCGACCGGTGGAATCGATAAAGGCTACTTGCTGGGTAGTACGGGCCTTGACCACCGCGAGCAGGCCGTCGCCTTCGCGATAATTCAGGCCTTCGGCGTCGATGTCGTGGCCCTTGGCCGCGCGGGCCCAGCCCTTCTGGCTCAGCACTACGGTAACCGGCTCGCTGACGACCAGCGCGCTCTCGTCCAGTGCCTGCGCCGCTTCGCGCTGCACCAGCGGTGAGCGGCGGTCGTCGCCGAACTTGGCGGCGTCGGCGCGCAGCTCGTCCTTGATCAGGCTCTTCAGCTTGGCCGGCGATTTCAGCAGCACACTGATCTTCGCGCGCTCCTCTTCGAGCTGGTCGCGCTCGGCCGTGATCTTCATCTCTTCCAGCCGCGCCAGCTGGCGCAAGCGGGTTTCCAGGATGTAGTCGGCTTGTTCCTCGCTGAGCTTAAAGCGGGCGATCAGGACGGGCTTGGGCTCGTCCTCGCTGCGCACGATGCGGATCACCTCATCGAGGTTCAGGTAGGCGATGCGCAACGCCTCGAGCAGGTGCAGGCGACGCTCGACCTTGGCCAGCCGGTGTTCCAGGCGTCGTGTGACCGTGCTGGTGCGGAAAGCCAGCCATTCGCTGAGGATGCGCTTGAGATCCTTCACCTGCGGCCGGCCATCCAGGCCGATCATGTTGAGGTTGACGCGGAAACTCTTTTCCAGATCCGTCGTCGCGAACAGGTGCTGCATCGTCTCGTCGGCATCGACGCGGTTCGAGCGCGGCACGATGACCAGACGGATCGGATTCTCGTGATCGGATTCGTCGCGCAAGTCCTCGATCATCGGCAGTTTCTTCGCGCGCATTTGCGCGGCGATCTGCTCGAGGATCTTCGACGGGCTTACCTGGTGCGGCAGCGCGGTGATCACTATGTTGCCTTCCTCACGCTGGTACACCGCGCGGGCACGTACCGAGCCGCCGCCGGTCTGGTACATCGCCAGCAGGTCGGCGCGCGGGGTAATGATCTCCGCCTCGGTCGGGTAGTCTGGACCACGCACATGCTCGAACAGGTCGGCCACGGTGGCGTCCGGATCGTCCAGCAGGCGGATGCAGGCGCTGGCCAGTTCGCGCAGGTTGTGCGGTGGGATGTCGGTGGCCATGCCTACCGCGATACCCATCGAACCGTTCAGAAGCACGTGCGGCACACGCGCCGGCAGCCAGCTCGGCTCGTCCATGGTGCCGTCGAAGTTCGGTACCCAGTCCACCGTGCCCTGGCCAAGCTCGCCGAGCAGCGCCTCGGCGATCGGGCTGAGCTTGGACTCGGTGTAACGCATCGCGGCGAAGCTCTTCGGGTCGTCCGGCGAGCCGAAGTTGCCCTGGCCGTCGACCAGCGGATAGCGGTACGAGAATGGCTGCGCCATCAGCACCATTGCTTCGTAACAGGAGCTGTCGCCGTGCGGATGGAACTTGCCGATCACATCGCCGATCGTGCGCGCGGATTTTTTAGGCTTGGCAGTGGCGGCCAGTCCCAGCTCGCTCATCGCGTAGATGATGCGCCGCTGCACTGGCTTGAGGCCGTCGCCCACGAAGGGCAGGGCGCGATCCAGCACCACATACATCGAGTAGTCGAGATAAGCCCGCTCGGCGTATTCCTTGAGCGGGATCTGTTCGTAATTGGCTTGCAAGTTCATGGAGTTACATCAAATGAGTGGTGCGCGGTGCGCGGATAACCGGACGATGGTGCCAGAAAGCGCCGCGTTATTGGCGAACTGCCTCGATGCCCACTTTGCGCAGTTGCGCTTGCACACTGTCCGGCCCGGCCAGATGCCCGGCGCCGACTGCGATGAAGATGGTGCCGGGTTGCTGCAGCATGGCGACAATCTTGCCGGCCCAGGTCTGGTTGCGCTGCACCAGCAGGCGCTGATAAAGCGCGGGTGCCTGCTGGCGAACATCTTCGTCCTCGATTCGCGCGATGGTGGCGGTGTCGCCGTTCTTCCATGCGCTGATCAGTTCGGTGAGTTCCGCAGGTCCCTTGTCGATGTCACGCAGGGTCGAACGCAGGAAGGCCAGCTCGACATCCGGCGGCAGGTCGGCGAAGAAGCGGATCTGCTGCTCGGAGGTCTCCATGCCATTCACCGGTTTGCCGGCCTGGATCATCTGCGCCTGCAGCTGCTTGTCCACGCCATGCGCGGGATCGAGGCCGGCTTTCACCAGTGGCGCCACGGCCAGCGTCACGCCGGCCAGCCACGGCCGCATCATCTGCAGGGTCTGCATGCCGCCCGGTATGCCCGCGGACTGTGCGGCCTGCCCCAGGGTGGCGTTTTCGGCGGCGCTGAGTTTGCCCGACAACGGATGGGTGGGATCCAGCCCGTACTGCAGCACCAGCGCCTGCATGGTCGTGGCGTCGTCGTCAGTCAGTTCGATCGTAAGCGAGTCGCTGGCGGCGAGTGCCTTGTCCAGCGTCGGGTAGTGCCAGTCGGTATCATTCGGCAGCAGATGCACGGTGCCGAACAGGTAGATGGTGGTATGCGCGTTATGCACCACCCACAGCGCTGGCTGGGCGAACACAGGGGTCGCCAGCAGCAGGCTGAACAGCGCGACCGCCACGTACTGGCGGATCTGGCGTAGCGGTGACATGCGTCTTCCTCGATGAATGCGACGCGGATGATGGTGGCACACGCGGTGGCCACAGCGACGAAGGATTCAGCGCGGCGCGCGGTACCCTCCCGGCACGCCATCGGGGCTTAGTGTGATCTGCCACAGCTGGTCGCGGCGGCTGCGGAAGACTGCCGTGGAAACGGCCAGGTAATAGCGCCACATGCGCCGGAAGCGCTCGTCGTAGTTCGCCGACAGCGATGGCCATGCTGCTTCGACGTTGGCCTGCCAGGCGGTCAATGTGCGGTCGTAGTCGGTGCCGAAATTGTGCCAGTCCTCGACCACGAACAGATCTTCCAGCGCAGCCGTCACCTGGCTGGCAGCGGGAATCATCGAGTTCGGAAAGATGTACTTGTCGATCCAGGGATCGGTCTGTGCTGGCGCGCTGTTGCTGCCGATGCAGTGCAGCAGCGACAGGCCGTCGTCCTTCAGGCAACGGCGCACGCATTCGAAATAGGCGCGGTAGTTCTTGCCGCCGACATGCTCGAACATGCCGATCGAGTACACCGCGTCGAAACGTTCGTTGATGTCGTGGTAATCCTGCAGGCGAATCTCGATCGGCAGCCCGGCACACAGCTCGCGGGCGTAGCCGGCCTGCTCCTGCGACACGGTGATGCCGACGCCCTCGATGCCGTAGTGCTCGGCGGCATACTTCAGCGCCTC
>Ga0302311_10002324_pt1 | contig 21674 bp, 12 predicted proteins | sample III_Palsa_N1_3_FD_200449 | JGI IMG/M metagenome (GOLD analysis project Ga0302311, IMG submission 200449) | Peat permafrost microbial communities from Stordalen Mire near Abisko, Sweden - III_Palsa_N1_3 | ecosystem: Environmental > Terrestrial > Soil > Palsa > Peat permafrost | place: Sweden... | reverse complement strand
GCCGCCGGCGGTGGAAGGACGCGCGGCGGGGCCCCGGCCCCGGCCGCGCCGCCAGCCAAGCAACTCCCGGCGTGCCCGGGCGAGGTACATGGGCCGCTTCTCGTCCCTCGGGACTCGCCCGGGCAGCGCGGGGAAGAGGCTGAAGGTGACGTTGGTGGGCGTGTGGGGGTGGCCTTCGGGGTGGGCCTGCCCGGTGACGTGGCGGTAGAGCGCCCCGAGGGCAGTGGCCGCCGGCGGCGGCTCGAAGCGCCGGCCGGACAGCCGGGCGTGCACGAAGAGGGCGACGAGGTAGCCGCAGGCAGCGGACTCCACGTAGCCCTCCACGCCCGTCACCTGGCCGGCGAAGAAGAGGCGCGGCTCGGAGGCCAGCGACAAGTCCGCCCGCAGAAGCCTTGGCGCGTCGATGTAGGTGTTGCGGTGAATTTGCCCGAGCCGCAAAAACTCGGCGTTGGCGAGGCCCGGGAGGGTGCGAAAAATTCGCCGCTGCTCGGGCCAGGTGAGGCGCGTCTGGAAGCCCACCAGGTTGTAGGCCGTCCCGGCCGCGTCCTCCTGGCGCAGCTGCACCACGGCGTGGGCCCGTCGTCCGGTGCGTGGGTCCACAAGCCCCACCGGCTTCATCGGCCCGTGCGCCAGCACCTCCAGGCCGCGCTCGGCCATCACCTCGATGGGCAGGCACCCCTCGAAGTACTTGGCCTCCTCGAAGGCATGCGGCGTCACCTTCTCCGCCGTCCTCAGCGCCTCGACGAAGCGGTGGTAGGCCTCCTCGTCCAGGGGCAGGTTGAGGTAGTCGGCCCCCTCCCCTCGGCCCCAGCGGCTGGCACGGAAGGCCACCTCGGTGTCCACCGAATCGGCGGAGACGATGGGCGCGATGGAGTCGTAGAAGTACAGCTTCGCGCCGACGTGGCGCTCGAGGTCAGAGGCCAGCTTCTCCGAGGTGAGGGGGCCGGTGGCCACCACCACCGTCCCCTCCGGAAGGCGCTCCACCTCGCCGCGCCACAAGGAGAGGCCCGCGGCGCGTTCCAGCGCCTGTGTCACTCCATGCGCGAAACGCACCCTGTCCACGGCCAGGGCCTCCCCCGCCGGCACGCGGGCCCGGTCCGCCTGCAAGAGGATGAGCGAGCCCAGCGCCCGGAGCTCACCGTGCAGCATGCCGATGGCGCTGTCCTTGGCGTCGGAGCGAAAGGAGTTGCTGCAGACGAGCTCCGCCAGCGCGTCGGTGTGGTGAGCGGGCGAGCGCCGCACGGGCTTCATCTCCCGCAGAAGCACCGGCACGCCGCGGCGGGCGAGCTGGTAGGCGCATTCGCTTCCGGCGAGGCCGCCGCCGATGACTGTCACGAAGGGCATGGACGCCTCACGCTTCCTGCACCGGGCAAGCCCTGGAAGTCCAGGGGGGCCCGCCCCTTGGAGAGGGGCGTCCTACTTCACCACCAGGATGCCCGCGGGCTCGTCGAGCAGGGTGTCGTCGCCGGTGACGGTCACCACGCTCTGGAGGCCGAGGTTGGGCGGCGTCCCCGACGTCGTCATGACGTAGATGGAGTCGACCTCCGAGTCGAGCAGGTACACCACCGGCGGGGTGACGGAGACGTCCACGGCCACGCCGCTCGGGGTTTCCACGGGAGGTTGCAGCGTGGAGGTGGGGTTGGGAGTCCCGGTGGAATTGGCCGGGAAGAGGAGGACGCCCGAGGCGCCGTCCTCCACTTGCTGGATGCCGCCGAGGAAGAGGGTGCCACTGGCGTAGGCGATGCCCGAGCTGTAGGTCGCGCCATTCGGCGTGAAGGTGGCCGACGGCGTCGCGTCGCCGGTGGCGCCGGGGCCGAAGGTGAGCGTCTGCCCGTTGGTGTCGTTGGTGACGTAGAGCGGTTGCCCCACCCCAGCGACGAATGCCCCGAGCGCGATGCCGATGGGTTGGGTCAGCAGCGTGTTGTCGCCGACCAGCTCCGTGGCGTTGCTGCTCGCGCCGGCGGCGAAGTGAAACACCGCCGTGTCCCCGCCCGGGTTTTCCTCGCTGCAGTTGGGACAGGTGGCGACGTAGACGTCATCCCCCACGCCCACGGCCAGAGCCGCCGGGGTCCCCATCCCTTCCGCGGTCAGTGTCCGCAGCGGCGCGACGTTGCCGCTGGCCAGCGGGGCGTACACCGTCACCGTGGCGCCAGTCGCGTTGGCCACGTAGAGGTTGCCCTGGCTGTCCATGGCCACGGCGCTGGCCTGGGAGAGGCCCGTCGCCTCCCCGCTGATGGTGCGGATGGGCGCCGTGTCGCCATTGGCATCCAGCGGGAAGACGAGGACGGCGTTCCTCTGGGCCACGTAGATGCCCGCCTCAGCGCTCGGGCCGCCGGCGTCGGGCGGGCCTGCATCGGGCGGGCCCACCGCGCCCGCCGGGACGACGCGCAACGAGACGGCGTGGCTGTTGAACTCGTCCACCAGGTACACGTCCCCGACGCTGGGTGCGGAGACGAGACGGGTGGACGTGGCGTCGGCGATGCGCGTGTAGAGGTAGAGCCACAGCGGCTGCAGGTTGGGCCCGAAGGCGGCCACCGCGGCCCCGAAGGTTTCATCACTGCTGAGCAGCACCGCGAAGCTGCCGTCCGCGCCGGTGTAGCTGCTCCTGGCAACCACGGAGTTCAGGACGGAGTCCGCGGAGTTGTAGAGGCCGGCGATGGGGGTGGTGACGTCCGGGGTAGAGCTGTTGAGACTCCACAGCTGGAAGTTGGCGTAGGGCGGCGCATTGGTGAGCGTCACCACCCGGCCGTCGGCCAGGACGCCCACCACCTCCTGCTGCACCAGCGCCGGCGTGCCTAAGGGCGCGGTGTAGGCACCGAGGATGGAGCTGTCGACACCGACGCGCACGATGGGAAACTCCGGCGGCAGCGGCGCCGCGAAGCCGCACGTCTCCTGGAGCTGGACGACAAACGTCCCGTCCCCGACGGGAAGCATCCTGGTGACGCCGGTGACGGTGCACTCCGCCACCCCGTTGGGGTCCGCCAGCGGCCCGAAGCTGACGGTGCCAGTGCCCAGGTCCACGAGGTTCCAGCTGCTGTTGCAGACGGGGCTGACGGGGGAGAGGTAGCGGCCCCCGGCGCCGGCCACCACACCCGGGACGGGCGGCCCGGTGGACGCCGTCCCGGAGGTGGCCGTCACCGCTTTGAGCGATGCGTCCAGGCACACCAGGCTCTCGACGGTTTCCGTCGAGCAGGCCGTCACCGAGTCCTGCAGGCACAGGAGGTTGTCCACCCGGGTGAGCGGCGGCGCCAGCTCGGCCGCGGTGGTGCCCCGGACGGGCGGCGTCGTGAGGTTGGGCGGGGGGACAAGCAGCAAGCTGGCGAAGTTTCCCGGGAAGACGACGAGAAGCGTCTGGCCCTGGGCGTTGATGCCCTCGGCGACGTAGCCGCCGTCGAGAAGCGCCGGATTGAAGCCGACGAAGGTGCCGTCCGGGGCGAGGAAGAGGCCGGGAAGCCACTCGGACGTCGAGGACGCCGGGGAGGACGTCGCCAGGGGCAAGAGGAGGCCGCCGGCATAGGCCAGGGGCTCGGCCGCCCACTGGATGGGGCTGCTCGAGGCCGGCTGGCCGGGGATGAAGCGGTCCCACACGACGCGGGTGAGCTCGACGCTCAAGTCCAGCTCCGTCGTGTTGCCGTTTTGCGCCGTGCCGCTGACGACGAGGCGCACCGTCTCGTCGGTGTCGGTGAGGGCCTCGATGGGCACCGGCAGCCCGGGGGTGTAGGGCAGGTTGTCCGTGCCCAGGCCGGGGGTGCTCTTGAAGTAGGCCAGGTACAGGGGCAGCCCACCGTCCGGGTTGGGGGCCGAGGTGACGCTGTCCGCCGGCGTCAGGTTGAGCGACACCTGGGGGATGGAGCGCAAGGGGATGTTGGAGCCGACGGTGACGGTGAAGGGGGACTTGGGCTGCGCCGTGGGCGGGTAGGACACCGTGAGGTCCGGCCCCACCGAGTTGAAGGAGACGACGAGGTCGACTTCGTTGGTCGCCCCGGCGTCGGACAGGGCCCGCACCTCGATGTCCAGGATGGGCAGGCTTCCGCCATCCGGATTGGTTTCGGTGACGCCCTGGCAGACGCCGAAATTCAGCTGCCCGAGGTAGGGAGGCGACGTCCAGGTGTGGACGACGCGGGCCCCGCCATCCAGCGGCCCGCAGAGGACGCTGACGTTGTTGATGCCGTTGACGGAGGCCGCGGACACGGCCACCTGCTGGGTGAGGGAGATGATGTCGCCGCTGCGAGGCGTGGCCACGGTGAGGGCGGGGGCCGGCGGATTGGCCGGGACGGTGGGCAAGTCCGTGTTGAGACAGCCCACGGCCAGAAGAAGGCCCAGCCCCGACGCCCAAAGAGCGCCAAGCGCCGGCCCTCCGGCGTGCCTTCTCACGTCCTCCGGCATGCCCTTACCCCCTCCCCTTCCGCATGGCTGACTCCTGGACTGCTTTCAACGGCTAATTCTGACGAAGCGACGAAAGGGACACCGGGGCCCACCCCCGGGGCCGCTCCTGCGGCCCTACTTCACCACCAGGATGTCGAGCGGCCCGTCCAGGCCCGTCGAGGCGCCGGAGATGGTGGTGATGCTCGCGATGGTGAGGTTGGGCAGCGTCCCCGCGGTGTGGAGGATGTAGATGGCATTCCCGCCGTAGTCGACGAGGTAGACGACAGGCGGGGTGACGCTCGTATCCACCGCCACGCCGCCCGGGTAGTCAAAGCCCGAGGGCAAGAGGCTGGACGAGGGGTTGGGGTTGCCCGTGGAATTCGTCGGGAAGAGCCCCACTCCCGTGCCGGGCAGGCCGATGAAGAGCGTGCTTCCCCCGTAGGCCATGCTCTGGATGTTGGCCTCCTCGTCCAGGGGGTTGAAGCGCGCGAAGGGCACCGCATCGCCCGAGGCGCCGGGGTTGAAGCTGACGACGTCGTCCCCGAAGGCGTTGGCGACGTAGAGGACTTGCCCCACGTCGGGCGTGTTGTCTCCCAGCGCGATGCTGCCCGGGTAGAAGAGGTCCGTGTCCTCCCCGAAGATGGAGAAGTCGCTGGCCGTGGCCTGGGCCGGGAAGTGAAAGATGGCTGTCTCGCCGCCGGCCGATTCGCCGCAGCCGGGACAGGTGGAGACGTAGACGTCATCCCCCACCGCGATGGCCAGCCCCTGCGGAGAGGACATCCCGGTAGCCGTCAACGTCCGCACCGGCGCCGTGTTGCCACTGGCCATGGCCGGGTACACCGTCACCGTGGAGCCCTCCCGGTTGGCGACGTAGAGGTTGCCCTGGCTGTCATTCGCAATCCCGATGGGGAGGGAGAGGCCCGTCGCTGGCCCGCTGAGCGTGCGCATGGGCGGCGTGTTCCCGCTGGCGGTGAGCGGGAAGACGAGGACCGAGTTTCCCACCTCCGTGACGTAGATGCCGGCCGCCGGAGTGCCTGACCCGGCGTCCTGCGGCGGCGCCTGGGGCACGACCCGCAGGGAGACGGCGCGGTTGTTGAACTCGTCCAGGAGGTAGACGTCCGGGACGTCCGAGGCCGAGACGAGGCGGACGGTGTCGGCTTCGGAGACGCGCGTGTAGAGGTAGAGCCACCGTGGCTGCAGGTTGGGGCCGAAGGCGGCGATGGCGGCGCCGAAGGTTGCATCGTTGCTGAGCAGCACGGCGAAGCTGCCATCGGCCGAGGCGTAGGAGCTCCTGGCCAGCACCGAACCCTCCACGGTGTCCGCCGCCTCGTAGAGGCCGGCGATGGGGGTGGTGACGTCCGGGGTGGAGCTGTTGAGGCTCCACAGCTGGAAGTTGGTGTAGGGCGGGGCGTTGGACAGCGTCACCACCCGCCCGTCGACGAGCACCCCCACCACGTCCTGCTGCACGAGGGCCGGCGTCCCGAGCGGCGCCGTGTAGGCGCCAAGGATGGTGCTGTTCGCCCCCACCCGGACGATGGGGTACTCGGGCGGCAGCACCGCCGTCACTCCGCAGGTCTCGGTGAGCTGCACGACGAAGGTCCCGTCACCGACGGCGAACAGCTTGGAGACGGCACTGACGCGGCAACTGGCGACGCCGTTGGGGTCCGCCAGGGGCCCGAAGGTGACGGTGCCGGTATTCAAGTCCACGAGGTTCCAGCTGCCGTCGCACACCGGGTTGACGGGGGAGAGGTAGCGGCCCCCGCCGCCGGCCACCACCCCCGGGACGGGCGGTCCGGTGGGGCCGCCGCCGGAGGCCGTCACCGGGTGGAGGTTGGGGTCGAAGCACTCGAGGCCCTCCAGCGCTTCCTCGGAGCACCCGGTGACGGTGTCCTGCAGGCAGAGCAGCGTGTCCACCCGGGTGAGAGGCTGGGTGGCGCGGGGCTCGTTGGTGGAGGTGACGGGCGTCCCCACCGTGCCGGGCGGCGGCGCGAGGAGGTAGGTGGAGGACGAGCCGTTGAAGTTGGCGAAGAGCGTCTGCCCAGCCGAGTTGATGCCGCTCGCGAGGTAGCCGGCGTCGGGAAGCACCGAGGTGTCGAAGCCGGTGAAGGTGCCGTCGACGGCGGCGAGCAGCCCGGGAAGCCATTGGGAGGTGGAATCCGCGGGCGAGGAGGTGGCCAGGGGCAACAAGAGGCCTCCGGAGAAGGCCAGCGGCTGGGTGGCCCAGTCCTCGGGACCGCTTGAGGCCGGCTGCCCGGCGATGTAGCGGTCCCACACCACCCGGGTGAGCTCCACGCTCAGGTCCAGCTGCGTGGTGTTTCCGTTTTGCGCCGTCGCGCTGACGCTGAGGCGCACCGTCTCGTCGGTGTCGGTGAGCGCCTCGATGGGCACCGGGACTCCCGGGGTGTAGGGGACGTTGTCGGTGCCCAGCCCCGGGGTCTCGAGGAAGACGGCGGTGTAGAGGGGAAGCCCTCCATCGGGATTGGGCCCGGTCGTCACCGTGTCGGCCGGCGTCCCGGCCAGCGCCACCTGGGGGATGGCGCTCAGGGCGATGTTGGAGCTCACCGTCACGGTGAAGGTGGACTTGGGCTGCGCCGTCGGCGGGTACTGGACGAGGAGGTCCGGCCCCTTGTCATTGAGAAAGACGCTAAGGCCTGCGTCCTGCACCGTCCCGGCGTCGCTGAAGGCAAACACCCCAATGTTCAAGAGCGGGTTTCCCCCGTCCGGGTTTTGCTCGGTGACGTCCTGGCACACACCGAAGTTGACGTTGGCCAGGTAGGGCGGGCTCGTCCAGGTGAAGACGGTGCGGGCCCCGCCGTCCAGGGGGCCGCACAGCACGCTGACGCTGGCGACGCCGTACACCGAGGCCGCCGCCACCGAGACCTGCGCGGTGAGGGAGATGGTGTCCCCGGGCTGGGGCGTGGCCACGGTGAGGGAGGGCGGCGCGGGGCTGGCCGGGACGCTTGGCACGTCGAGGTCGAAGAAGCATCCCAGCCCAAGCAACAAGAGCGCGGCCGCGAGCGCAGTCGCCGGCCGCCGCGACGGCTCCCTGGCTTGCCCTGGGACTCGGTCCGGCATCCCCAAACCCCCTCACCCTTGGGCGTTGAATGACTTACTCGCCGCCGCCATTCAACGGGTATTTCCTGACCGACGCCTCGCCGCTTCCCGGCAGAGTCCTTCAGTTGACCGCGTCTGCCGCCGGTGTGTCCCCGCGCTGAAGGACGACGAAGCGGTAATTCTCGAGCTCGTTCTGCCCGGCGGTGTAGAGCACGGTGAGGAGCAAGTCATAGGGGATGCGGCGGTCACCGATGACGGAGAGCTCCTTGCTGAAGGGCGCGGCCGGGTTCCGGTCCGCGATGTACTTCAGCTTCGCCACCTCCTTGTGGAGGGCCTGGTCGAGGGGGATGACGATGCGCCCGTTGAGGGCCGAGGCCGGCACCTGGCCATTCTCCAGCGCCACCACCACCCGGTCGCCCACCAGGATGTCCTTGGGGGTGATGGTCACCGCCACCGTGTCCCGCGGCGTGGCCCGGGTGCTGGAGACGGGTGGCTTGATGTCCTCGGACTGCGTCATGGAGATGGCCGACGCGGTGTAGGACTTGAGGAGGAAGACCAGGATGATGGTCATCATGTCCATCATGGCCACGATGTTGAGCTCGCGGATTTGACTCGCGTTGTCGCGCTCGATGCGCTTCTTGCGCGCCATCGCCTTGCGGAACATCATCCGCTGAAGCGTCTCCGGGTCCAGCTGCGGCGCCACCGGTGCTTGCGGGCCGGCCATTAGAGGGCCCCCAGCGTCACGTCGGGGAAGAGGATTTTTCGCTCCGGTGCCGGCGACTCCCGCACCGCGTCCATCGTCCCCACCACCACCTCGTAGGGGATGTCCGCCTCGGCGCCGATGATGACCTTGGTCTCGGTGGGGAATTCCTTCTTCACCCCCACCAGCTGGGCGGTCAAAGAGGCGTAGTCGTAGCTCCCGTCGGCCTTCCTCGGCAGCGTGGGCGGGACCTCGGCCGGATTCACCGAGCCGCTCTGGGGCCCGAGGATGCCGCCCGCCCCGGCGACGTAGAAGCCCTTCTTCGACACCAGCACCGAGAGGAGAAGCTTCGGCTTGTCGTTGTCGTCCTGGGCCGAGGCGCTCGGCCCGCCGTAGCTCGGGGCGCTGACGTTGAGGATGCCGAAGGCCGCGAGCCCGGTAATCGACAGCAGCATGAACATGATGAGGTTCATGAGGATGTCGAGGTAGGGGACGATGTTCAGCTCCCCCAGGTCGTGGTCCTCACGGACCTTGAGCTTGCGACGGCTGTAGAAGAAGGCCATCCGTCAGGCCGACTTCTCGTAGTCCATGGCCGAGGTCTCTCCCGCGGCGCGCCGCGAGAGGATGTTCTCCAGCTTCAGCGCGCTCAGCTCCACGGTGTCCACCATTCCCTTGGCGTAGCTCTGCAGGAAGAGGTGGGCCACGATGCAGGTCACGGCGATGGACAGACCGAAGGCGGTGTTGTTCATCGCCTCGGAGATGCCGTTGCTGAGCAGGGCCTGCTTCTGGTCCGCCGGGACGTTGCCCAGGGCCTGGAAGGTCCCAATCAGGCCGACGATGGTACCGATGAGGCCGACCAGCGTCGCGATGTTGGCCAGGGACCACAGCCAGGGGATGCGCACCTGGATGGGCGGGGTGTACTCGAGGATGGCCTCCTCCACCGCCTTGGCCACCTCCATCTCACCCCGGTTGGCGCGGGTGAGGCCGGCGCTGATGACCTTGGCCAAGGGAGCGTTGGGAGCGGCCCGGCACAGCTTCACCGCCCGGTCGACGTTGCCCTGGAGGACGAGCTTCGTAATCTGGTCCATGAAGGGCTCGGCATTGAGGTTGTAGCGAAACAGCAGCGTGACGATGCGCTCCACGATGACGGCGATGGCCACCGCCATCCAGAAGATGTTGACGTACATCAACGGCCCGCCCTCTTTGAAGAAGCGGACGATGGTGTCCTTCATGCTGCCGCCGGAGGCCGGTGCCGCAGCGAGGACCACATCAAAGACGTGGTGAAGCGTGGAGAGCATCAACGGATGTTCCTTTCGGAGCGGGAGCGCCGCTCAAGGGCGCGTGCACAGAAGACGGGTGCAGACGGTCCCGCAAGGAGCGGGCGTCCTTCGGTGCCATACGAAATCGTCCCGTTTCCGGGGCTCTGGTGTCAAGACGCTGACAGTGGCCCCGAAGGGGGGCTGCTCAGGCGGCCGAGGAGGTGCCGGAGTCGTCGACCGACCGCCGGTAGCCGCATTCCTTGTTCGAGCAGACGATGCTCGCCCCATCCCGCTTGCTGTACTTCTGCAACAGGTAGGGGGCGGCACACGTCGGACACGCCTCGGGCAAAGGGCGGTCCCAGGCGGCAAAGGTACAGTCCGGGTACCGGTTACAGCCGAAGAAGGCCTTGCCCCGCCGGCTGCGGCGCTCGGTGAGGTATCCCACCTTGCACGTCGGGCAGGCGACGCCGATGGACAGGGGCTTGCTGCTCTTGCACTCCGGGTAGCCGGTGCAGGCCAAGAAGCGGCCGAAGCGGCCGCGCTTGATGACCATCGGACGGGCGCACTTCTCGCACACCTCGTTGGTGGGCTCGACGGCGATGGGGACGATTTTTCCGTCGACTTCCTTGAAGTCGCTGGTGCTCTTGCACTCCGGGTAGCCGGTGCAGGCCAGAAAGCGGCCCATCTTCCCCCACTTGATGGACATGGGCTTGCCGCACTTCTCGCAGATGACGTCGGTGGGCGTCTCCTCCCGCTTCACGTCCCGCATCTGCACCGCCGCCTGGGCCAGCGTCACCTTGAAGGGGTCCCAGAATTCCTGCAGGACATTCTTCCACTTCGCCTCGCCCTCGCTGATGCGGTCGAGCTTCTCCTCCATCCCAGCGGTGAAGGTGACGTCCATCTCCAGGGGGAAATGCTTCACCAGCTCCTCGGTGCAGATTTTCCCGAGCTCGGTGGGGTGAAAGCGGCCCTCCAGCTTCTCCACGTACTTCTTGTCCTGGATGACGGAGAGGATGGCGGCGTAGGTGGAGGGCCGGCCGATGCCCTGCTCCTCGAGCTCCTTCACCAGCGAGGCCTCGGTGAAGCGGGGCGGCGGCTGGGTGAAGTGCTGCTCCGGAAGCAGCTGCCGTAGCCGCAGCACGTCGCCCTCGGCCAGCGCGGGCAAGGCCCCGGTGGCCTCCTCCGTCCCTTCCTCGCCGGCCGGCGGCTTCTCCTTGTCCGCCTCCTCCTCGAAGGGGACCTCCCCGTAGACGCCCAGCCAGCCGGCAAACTTCAACGTCGAGCCGCTGGCGCGGAAGGTGGCGCGGCCGGCGGAGATGTCGGCCGTCGTCTGGTCATAGACCGCGGGCTTCATCTGGCAGGCCACGAAGCGGTTCCAGATGAGCTCGTAAAGCCTGTACATGTCCGGCTCGAGGAAGGCCTTCACCCGCTCCGGCGGGTACTCGAGCGACGTCGGTCGAATGGCCTCGTGGGCGTCCTGGGCGCTCTTGCGCCCCTTGAAGATGACCGGCTCGTCGGGGAGCGCGTCGGCGCCGTAGCGCGTCCTGATGAGGGCCCGCACCGCCTCCACTGCGTCCGCGGACAGGCGCACCGAGTCGGTGCGCATGTAGGTGATGAGGCCCACCTGCCCTTCCTCGCCCAGCTCCACGCCCTCGTAGAGGCGCTGGGCCAGCGTCATCGTCTTCCGGGCGGTGAAGTGAAGCCGGTTGGCGGCGTCCTGCTGCAGCTTGCTGGTGATGAAGGGGGCGGCGGCATTGCGGCGGCGCTCGCGGCGCTCCACCTTCGCCACCCGGAACTCGGTGCCCTTGAGCTCGGCCACCAGCGCCTCGGCGGTGGCTCCGTCCCTGACGTCGGCCTTCTGTCCATCCACCTTCACCAGCCGGGCGCGGAAGGGAGGCGGTTCCTTGGCGTCGAGCTCCGCGTCCAGCGTCCAGTACTCGACCGGGATGAAGGCCTTAATCTCGCGCTCGCGCTCCACCACCAGGCGCACGGCCACCGACTGCACCCGGCCGGCGGACAGGCCGCGGCGCACCTTGGCCCAGAGGATGGGGCTGATTTCGTAGCCGACGAGTCGGTCCAGAATCCTCCGCGTCTGCTGCGAGTCGTACTTGCTTCTGTCCAGCGCCAGCGGGTTGGCGATGGCGGCCTGGATGGCCTTCTTCGTAATCTCGTTGAAGAGGACGCGGACGGCGTGCGGGTGCTTCAGCTCCTCGCTGATGTGCCAGGCGATGGCCTCCCCTTCCCGGTCCGGGTCGGTGGCCAGGTACACGGTGTCGGCGGTGAGGGCGTACTTCTTCAGCTCCGCGAGCGCCTTCTCCTTGCTCTTGATGACGACGTATTCGGGCTTGAAGCCGTGGTCCACGTCCACGCCCATCTTCGACTTGGGCAAGTCCTTGATGTGGCCAACGCTGGCCTTCACCGAGTAGCCCGCGCCCAGGTACTTCTTGATGGTCTTCGCCTTGGCCGGGGACTCCACCACCACCAGGTAGCGGGCGCCGCTCTTGCGCACGGCCGGCGTGGCCTTCACCGTGGCCAGCGTCCGGCTCGCCTTGGGAAGGGCCTTGGGCTCGGCCACGCCGCGGGCCGAGGTGCGGCGCGCAGCCACCTTCAAGGGGACGGCCTTCTTGCTCTGCGGCTTCGCAGAAGCGGGCTCCTTGGCCAGCTTCGCCGCCGCGGGCTCCTTGGCGACGGGCTTCGCCTGCGCGGGCAGCTTGGCCACAGGCTTCGCCGCCGCCGGCTCCTTGGCCACAGGCTTCGCCGCCGCCGGCTCCTTGGCCACAGGCTTCGCCTGCGCGGGCAGCTTCGCCGAAGGCTTCGCTGGGGTGGGCTTCGCCGCCTCGGGCCTCAAGACGACGGCCTCGGGTGCGCTGGCCTTCTTGGTACGGTTTCCCATCGTCCTCACACCCTCTCGCACGTCAGGCACGGGCCCTCGGGCACCGCCGCGGCAAAGGTCTCTCTTTCCTCGGGTCGCCCCGGCCAGGACAGGCGCCGGGCCGCGCCGGGCGACGGCGTGGCGCTGGGGCAGAAGCGAGAGGAAGGAGCAGGCATGTCGGGTGGCGCCCTCGGAGCGGGGCCCAGGGCCACCTCTATAGAAGTGACGCTCGGTCCCCCCGGGGGGCGGATGTCATAAGCACCCCCAAGGGCCTGGTCAAGCAGATGGCCCGTCGCGCCCCTCCCGCGGAGTCCGACTTTAGCGAAGAGAAACGGGCGCTTTGCCCGGCGCGTAGAGCACCAGGCGGTCGCCGGCCACAATCTCCCGCGCCGTCCTGAGAAGCATGCAGGTGCTCGCATGCTCCTTCACCTCGGCGGCGATGCAGCGGCCAATGACCTCCACCGGAAGCCGCAGGTCCTGGTCTTTCGCCGGGTCCACGAATTGGTCGTGCGGGTCCGCCTGCCGGATGATGGTGAAGGTATTCCCCGGCTGCAGCCCCTCCGAGCTGCCCACGTCGACGATGACTTGGGACCGCTCGGCGGTGATGGCGGAGTTGTAGGGGTCAAGGGCCGCCACCACCGCGCCCTCGATGTCCTTGGTGTTGCTGTTGGGCACCGGGACGACGCTGAGCGCCATCTGCTCGCCGGACGGGCCAACGAAGTCCCCGCGGTACATCGAGCTCGCGGTGTAGATGATTTGGCCGCGCACGTAATACGGGTTGGGGGTGGGGTTGTTGGTCTGCAGCACGCGCACCTGGCCCAGAAGCACGGTGAGGTAGCCGAGGAAGCGGCCCGTGCGCGGGTGGTACACCTTCCGGTCCGGCCGGTAGATGATGTAGTCCTTGCCCACCACCGCCTGCGAAGGGTCCTTGAACTTGAGGTAGACGATGTCGTTGGTGGTGAGCATCTCCGTCTCGGCGAAGCTCTTGTCGAGGACACCCACCCGGTCGAGCTCCTTGTCGGTGACGAAGCCCTCGCGCGGCAGCCGCTCCCGGCCCTTGGGCTGGTAGGGCTTGAGCCCAATCATCTCCACCGTGTCCTCGGCCACCGGCTCGGTGGGGCCCAAGTCTCCCTCGAGCGAGCCGGCACCGGGCTCAATCTCCACCTGGCCCGCCGGCTCCTCGCCGGCGCCGTTGCGGAAGCGCACCTGGTTCCCGGGGTAAATCCAGTGCGGGTTCGCAATCTGCGGGTTGTAGGACCAGACTTTCGGCCAGTACCACGGGCTTCCCAGGTACTGCTGAGAGAGGTCCCACAGGGTGTCGCCCCGCACCACGGTGTGCACCGTCCCCGGCGCCTCCGGGGTGGCCGGCGCCGTGTCCTTGCTCGGGGTGCCGGGCGGCGTCGTGGGCCGGGGCTGCGTCCTCACCTGCCCGGGCTCCTGCACCGACTTGCCCTCGGCCTCGGAGCCCTCCTGGTCCGGTGACGCCGGCGGGGGCGTCTGGGCGTTGGCCACCGCGGCGACGAGGAGGACGGCGACAAAGAGTGGGATGCGCATCAGGGGTTCCTTTGAAGCATGGAGAGTCGGGCCTGGGCTTGGGCGGCGGCGGCCGTCCCAGGGAAATTCTGCACCAGCTGGGCGTAGGCGGCGCGCGCCTCGGCGGGCTGACGAAGCCTGACGCGCACCTCGCCCAGCTTCAGCATGGCGTCCTGCACCACGTCGCCGGCCGGGTAGCGCTGCACCAAGAGCTCGAGCAGCGCCGCCGAGCGCGCCACCTCGCCGCGGGCGAGCTCGCCCAGCGCGGCGTAGTAGAGCGCATCATCGGCCTTGTTGTGTCGCGGGTAGGTGTCGGCGAAGCGCTTCAGCCGGTCGATGGCGCCGCTGACGTTGCCGGTGCGCAGCGCCTCGAGCGCGCCCTGGTACTCCTGGTCCGCCGAGGCCGACTGCGCGCTGCTCGCTGACTCCTGCCTCGTGTCGAGCCCCTCCAGCACGCTCGGGTCCGGCTCCTGCACCGGCGTCGCAACGTCCAGGGGAGGCGGCGCGGGCTTGGGCAAGAGCTTCACCACCGTCAGCGCCGGGGGCGCGGTGCTGGCCGCCTCGGGCTGGGGCACCGGGGCGACGACGGACGCGGAGGCGGCCACCGGCGCGGCCGCAACCACGGGGCGGTCTCGCTCCAGTGCGTCCAGTCGTCCGAGCAGCTGCGTATTCTCTTTCCTCAGCGCCTGGACTTGCTCCTGCAGCGCCCGCACGTCGGCCTTGCTGGCCACGTCGGTGGCGCACCCGCACGCCAGGACGAGGGGCAGAATGTGCAAACGCATGAGAAGAGGACCAAACCCTGCCTCGGGAGAATAGGAAGCCGGGGAGAAGAGCGTCAAGAAAGCGGCATCGGGGCGATGAAGGCCAGGTGACGGCCGGTACGTCCGCCGTCCCTGCGGTGGGAGTAGAAGCGACGCGCGTCGCAGGCCGTGCATTCACCGCGGACGTCCACGTGTGAGGGCAACACGCCGGCGTCCAGCAACGTCGCCCGCACAGCGAAGGAGAGGTCCAGGTGCGGACGCACCCTCCCCTCCCGTACCACCCCAGCGCCGAATTCCGCACCGAAGCGCTCCGCGAGCTCCGGCCCCACCTCGTAGCAACAGGCCTGGATGCACGGGCCCACCACCGCCCGTACCGAGGCCACCCGCGCACCCGCCACGAGAAGCGCCTCCACGGCCCGCGCCGCCACCCTCTGCGCGGTGCCTCGCCAGCCGGAGTGCACGGCGGCCACGGAGCGTCCGTCGGCCGTCGCCAGGAGGACCGGCACGCAGTCCGCGGACTTCACCCCCACCCAGCTGCCCGTCGCGTCGTCCGTCCACAGGGCGTCCGCATCGGGGCGCGCGCCGGGCGCGGCCCGCACCACGCGGTCCCCGTGCACCTGGTGGACTGTCGCCAGCCGTCCGGGCGAGCAACCGGCGGCCGAGGCCAGACGGCGGACATTCTCGGTGACGCTGGCCTCGTCGTCCCCCACGCCTTCGCCGAGGTTGAGGGAGGCGAGCGGCCCCTTGGAGACGCCGCCCTCGCGAAGCGAGAAGCCGTGGGGGACGTCCAGAAGCGCCGAGCGGAGAAACAGCATCGTGCCATGGGGCGCTTGAATCCGCCGCGCCCCGTTGGGCGTTTCACTCTAGCCCATCCGCGGCCCGCCTTTGGGTACTGTCCGCCCCCTTCAAGTCGCCGCAAAGCCATGCTTTCCGAGCCGCGTCGGTGCAAAGCTCGAAGGCCCGTCCCCACGACTGTCTTTCCCAAAGAGGCTCCGCCACCTCCCCCGCGTGCGTTCCATCGCTCAAAAGCTGCTCGGCGGCATCGGCGTCCCCGCGCTCCTGGTGGCGCTTGGCTCCGTCGGCGTCTTCGCCCTCCGGGCGCGCTCGGCGGCCCAGGCCGCCGCCGAGCAGGAGGCCAACCAGGTGGCGGACCTCCTGGCCTCGACGTTTCAGGCGGCGGTGGCCGGGGCGCAGCTGAGCGCCGACGAGGCCCACCCCCCGGTGGCCATCGCCGTGCGCACCGCGGCCTCGTTGCAAGGCGTGCAGGCGCTACGGGTGCTCGGGCCGAGCGGCCGGGTGGTGTGGTCCAGTCGTCCGAGCGAGGTGGGCGCCCCGGCGCGTCTTGAGCCCTCCCTCGTGGAGCAGCGGGTGCAGGTGGTGGACGGCAAAGTCCTCCTCGCCCGCACCCTGGGCGGCTCGGACTGCAACGTCTGCCACTTCGGCGTGGCCGGGCAGCTGCACCTGGCCGTGGACAGCCCGCGCTCCGAGGGGGAGGTGGCTGGCGGCACGCAGGCCGCGGTGGGCGGCGTCTTCCTCGCCGCCGCCGCACTGGCCCTGGCCACCGTCATCTCCCTGCGGCAGCTCCTCACCCGCCCCTTGCGCCGGCTGGCGGGCTCCATGGCCCGGGCCGAGGCCGGGGACTTGAGCGTCCGGGCCGAGGTGGTGGGCGAGGACGAGATTGCGCAGCTGGGGCGCAGCTTCAACCACATGCTGGAGACGACGGCCCGCCTCGAGTCGGAGGGGCTCGACGCCCGGGGCGGCCTGGCCCGCGCGCGGGAGCAGCTGTCCTTGCAAGGCGAGCTGGAGCGCGCCAACACCGAGCTCTCCCACCGACTCACCGCCCTCTCCCTCCTCTACCACGTGTCGCGCTCCCTCAACGCCACGCTGGAGCTCCCGGAGCTCTTGGGCCGCATCAGCACCCTCGTCACCGAGCGGCTGCGCATCGACTACTTCAGCGTCCTTCTGGTGAATGCCGACGGCCGGCTCGAGGAGGCAGCCTCGGTGCCTCCCAGGGCCACCGGCGCCCGGGGCGGCTTCCGGCTGGGCGAGGGGGCGGCGGGCCGCGCTGCCGAGTCCCGCCTCCCGGTCTACCTCCCGGACTTGGCGCGCGAGCCGGACGCCCGGCCGCTCGGGCCCACCACCGGCTCGCTGCTGAGTCTCCCGGTGGTGCACCAGGGGCGGCTGTTGGGCGTCCTCAACCTGCAGCGTTCCGGCATCGAGGCCTTCGCCGCCGAGGAGGTGGAGCTCCTGGCCGCGGTGGCGGACCAGGCCGCCATGGCCATCCAGAATGCGCGGCTGCACGCCGAGACGGTGGCCCTCTCCATCACCGACGCCCTCACCGGGCTCGCCAACCGCCGCCACCTCTTCCGCCAGCTGGAGCAGGAGGTGGCGCGCGCGGCGCGCTTCCGGACACAGGTGGCCCTGGTGATGCTCGACCTCGACCACTTCAAGGAGCTCAACGACGCCGCCGGCCACGTGGCCGGGGACGCCGTCCTGCGCCAGGTGGCGGACGTCCTGCGCGGCCAGGTGCGCCGGGTGGACGTCGTGGCGCGCTACGGCGGTGAGGAGTTCTGCCTGGTGCTGCCGCAAGTCTCCAAGGCCGATGCCATGGAGGTGGCGGAGAAGCTGCGCCGAAGCGTGGCCGAACAAACCTTCGCCCACTCGGTGGCCGGCGCCATCACCACCTCGGCCGGCGTGGCGCACCTGCCCACCGACGCAAGCACCCTGGAGGAGCTGCTCGAGGCGGCGGACGCGGCCCTCTACGCCAGCAAGCGCGCGGGCCGTAACCGCATCACCGCCTTCGAGCCGGACATGGACAAGGCGGCCGGCTAGCACCCCAAAGGGGGAGTGCCGCCGGCGCCTTGTTAACGCTGGCTAAGGCGCCTCGAGCGCGTAGAGCATGCTCGCGGCCTGCTCCCCGCCCCGCGCCTGGGCGCGGACGAGGACGGTGCTGCCCGGCTTGGCGGCGCGGAGGATGCGGCTCAAGTCCCCGGCGCTGCCCACCAGCTGGCCGTTGGCCTCGGTGACGAGGAGGTTGGGCTCGAGGCCCGCCTTGTCCGCCGGGGAGCCCGGCTGCACCTCGGTGATGAAGGCCCCGCGGGGAAGGCCGCGCGCCCGGGCCAGCTCCGCGCTGGGGGTGGCGAGGCTCAGGCCGAATTGCTCCTTGTTGCTGTCGTCATGGGACTCGTGCTCGGCCGGGCCGCTGCGCGAGGAGACTTCCTCCTCCAGCTTGGTGAGGGTGACCTTCATCTCCCGGGCCTTTCCGGCGCGGTAGACGGTGAGCGTCACGCTCGAGCCCGGCGGGCGCAGGGCGATGGTGCGGCGCAGGTTGTCGACGGAGGTGACGGCCTGGCCGTCCACCTCGGTGATGACGTCGTCCTGCTTCAGGCCGGCGCGGGCCCCTGGCTTGTCCGGCTGGACGAGCGTCACCAGCGCCCCTTGGGCGTTGGGGGCCTTGAGCGCCCGGGCCAGCTCCGGCGTCATCCGCTGCAGCCCGATGCCGATGAAGCCACGGGTGACGACGCCATTCTTCTCCAGCTGAGGCAAGAGCGACTTGGCGAGGTTGCTCGGCACGGCGAAGCCGATGCCGGCGCCGCCGGCGACGATGGCGGTGTTGATGCCGATGACTTCGCCCTTGAGGTTGAAGAGCGGGCCACCGCTGTTGCCGGGGTTGATGGCGGCGTCGGTCTGCAGAAAGTCGTCGTAGTTGCCGCCGATGTTGCGGGCCTTGGCCGAGAGGATGCCCACGCTGACGCTGCTCGCCAGGCCGAAGGGGTTGCCGATGGCCACCACCCAGTCGCCGACGCGCATGGCGTCCGAGTCACCCAGCTTCAGGACTGCCAGGTTGGCCGGAGGGTTCTTCAGCTTCACCAGCGCCACGTCGGTGGCCGGGTCGGTCCCCAGCACCTGGCCGTCGAAGACGCGCCCGTCGTCCATCTTCACCCGGATGGAGACGGCGTTCTCCACGACGTGGTTGTTGGTGATGATGTAGCCGCGGCTGTCGATGATGAAGCCGCTGCCCGCGCCCTGACGGACTTGCGGATGGCGGCCACCACTGCCGAAGAATTGCTCGAAGACTTCCTGGTTGCCCTCGCGACCGCGCGAGGCGACCTCGACGTTGACCACGGCGGCCTTCACGCTCTCGGCCAGAGGAGCGAAGGACGGAAGGACCATGGACGGCACCTGCGGACCGGCCACCGGCGCAGGGACGGGGACGGCCGGGGTGTCGGCCCGGGCGGAGGGAGCCACCGCGAAGAGGCCACCCAGGGCAGCGAGGGCGGCGGCGGCGAGAAGGAGGAGGGAGCGGCGAAAGGAGACAGTCTTCATCGGGAGGTCGTTCCTTACTTTTTCTTTTTTAGAAATGCGTTGTCCGGGGGCCCGGGAGCCCGGGAGCGCCCCCGTGTGGGCGGCGGACGTGTCCCCACGGGCGGGCACGGACGGCAAGGAAAGCTTGCCCGCCTTGGGGGACTCGGGCGCCAAACAGCATCAGCCTTTGTCGACTGGCATAACAACGCCAGGCGCCCGCTCCTTCCCGGACCCCCCGGGCGAGCGGGCAAACAGCCGAAATTCCAAGTCCGGAAAGAGGGCGTCCTCGGCGAAGGCCTGGGCCACCACCCTTGCGTCACTCGGGCTGCCACGCGCTGAAGACAGGCAGGCCCAGAAGCGCTGGAGGTGGGTCGTCACCCGCGCCCGCGCGTAGTCCACCACCGTGCCCGCCTTGAGGATGAAGGGGAAGTCCGAGGACTGGGCAAGCAACAACTCCCGGGCCGCCTGGTTGAGGAGACGGTGGGCCTCCTCGGTGCGGGGCGCCTCCTTCTCCGCCTCGGTGGACAGGGCCCAGGTGGCCCGGTGGACTTCCGGCGGGATGAAGTCATTGGCCGGGTCGAGCCAGGTGCGGGCGCTCCCCAGGGTGCCCCAGCTGCTCTCCGCGGGAAGGGCCTCCTGGGCAAGGGGGGACTCGGCCAAGTCCTCGAGCGGCGTCGAGAGGCGAAGGCCCTGCGCGCTGGCCTCGCGGAAGAGCGCCTCGAGGAAGTGGGGCCCCTCGTGCCACCAGTGGCCGAAGAGCTCGGCGTCGTATGGCGCCACCAGCACCGGGGGGCGGGCCATGCGGGGTGCCAAGTCGGACAGCCGGGCGCGACGGCGCTCGACGAAGTGACGGGCGTGGGCCTTGGCCCTCTCCCTGGCCGGCCCCGGCGCATAGAGGGCCTTCTCCTCCGTCCGGCCGGTGACGCGGTGGTAGCGCAGGCCCGCCGCCCGGCGCGGCTCAGAGGGCGAAAGCCAGGGCTCGAGCGCCGAGGGTGGGAGCTGCCAGGCGGCGTCCCGGTGGAAGTCCAGGTAGTCCCCGTCGGCGGGGTAGCCGGACTCGGCGCTCCACACCTCCTCGCTGCTTTCCGGGTCCCGTCCGTAGACGGCCACCCCACTCCCGGTGAAGAGAGGCGCGTAGACGGAGGCCCAGGGACGGGGCTCGGCCAGCGCGACGCCGCGGGCCTCGAGGAAGGTGAAGCGCAACTCCTCCCCGGCCAGCCACCGCTCGAGGCCCGGGAAGTAGCCGCACTCCGGAAGCCAGAAGCCCCGCGGGCGGTGGCCGAAGTGCCTCGTGAATTCCTCGACGCCGAGGCGCACCTGGGCGGTGAGGGCGCCCTCGAGGTGCCGCAGCAGCGGCAGGAAGGCGTGGGTGGCGGCGCTGGTGAGGAGGGCCACCTGCCCGTCGCGCTCGGCGCGGGCGAAGGCTGGCAGGAGCTGCCCCCGGTGGTGCTCCTCCCAGCGCTGGACGAGGTGGAAGACGCGCGCCCGGTGGTACTTGGCCAGGGGCCCAAGCCCCGTGTCCCTGGCCGTCCTTTTTGCTTCGCGCTCCCAGAGCTCCAGCATCTGACGAAGCCGGAGGCCCACCTGGGCCTGGAAGAAGCCGTCCCCCAGCATGGCCAGAAGCGTCGGGCTCAGGCTGAGGGTGAAGCGCACCGGGACGCTCTCCTCGGAGAGACGCTCGAGGAGCTCCAGAAGCGGCAGGTACGTGCCGGCCACCGCCTCCGGGAGCCAGTCCGCCTCGAGGGAGGGCGCCCGGCCTGAGTGGCGCACGTACGGGAGGTGGGCGTGGAGGACGAGCAACAGCGCGCCTTTGGCGGTGTCGCCTCGGGCCATGCGCCTCTCTACGGGCGGCCGGAGCCCGGCACGGGGCCAGGGCCGCCCCGCCACTCGAGGCTGGCCGGGAGCTCCAGCCGGCCGTGGGTGCCCACGGCCTCTGTGGAAGCGGCGGCGCTGTGGCCCTCCCTGGGCCCCTGGCCCAACGGAGACTCGGGGGGCACGCGCACGAGGTGCACGTCCAGCCGCGTGGAGGGGACCGCCGGGGCCAGGCGCACCGCAGCGCTTCGGCGCCCGGTGGGACGGGCGTTTCCGTCACTTCCGGACAGCCACGCCTCGACGCTGTAGAGGTGGCCGGGCACGAGGCCCTCGAGGTACAGGCTTCGACGTCCGAGTGGGGCCTCCACGGTGCGCACCAGTGCCTCGCCGTCATAGAGGCGGAAGAGGACGCGGGGTGCCGTCAGCCCGAAGGCTGCGCCGCGCTCCAAGTCCCGGCGAAAGTCCCAGAAGAGGAAGAGGGTGGTGGGGTCGCGCGCCAACAGGTGCGGGACGTCGTCCTCGGGCGGCCGCCGTGCCTCGGGCGGAGGCGGAAGAGGACGCCCCGCCTCGCCCTTGGGCTTCTGCCCACCGCGCCGGACGGGCCGCGGGCTGTGCGGTGCGAGGAAGAAGCCCTCCTCGACGGGGACGTCCGCGGACGCGGCCTCCGGGCCAGAGACGGGCGTGCGCACCGGCACGGGCTTGGCTGGTGCAGCAGCAAGGGCCACCGGCCGGGCGGCGGAGGTGGGCTTGGTGCCCACCGCGGTACCCCGTGTCATCCGGGCCCGGCCGGACGGCTTGGTGACGGCCGGAAGCGGCGCCGAAGCCGGGCCCTCGGGCCCCAGGGTGCGGAGGAGTGCTTTGAGAAGCGAGGCGCGTGTGCGCAACGAGCGCGCGCTCGCCGCCAGGCGCTTCTGGGCCAGGGCGCGCAGGGCCCGCGTGTCCAGCTGCTCGAGGTCATCCCGCGTCATGTTCGCCAACTCTAACGTTGGGACTTCGTCGCGTGCCCGCCCGCG
>Ga0302311_10002320_pt1 | contig 21690 bp, 18 predicted proteins | sample III_Palsa_N1_3_FD_200449 | JGI IMG/M metagenome (GOLD analysis project Ga0302311, IMG submission 200449) | Peat permafrost microbial communities from Stordalen Mire near Abisko, Sweden - III_Palsa_N1_3 | ecosystem: Environmental > Terrestrial > Soil > Palsa > Peat permafrost | place: Sweden... | reverse complement strand
TGCCGATCACCGAGATCAGCTGGCCGAAGAAGAACAGCCGGTAGTTGCGGTGGTGGAAGGACGACGTCATCTGGTGCCACGCGGCTGTCACGGCTTTGCCGGCTCCGATCCCGTCTGGTTCTCCTCGGCCGGGTACAACGTTACCTCTGCTAAGGATGTTCCACTAGGGCGGGTGGCAGATCGGATCCCGGCATTTCCATTAGCACGTGATATAAGTACCTTATGGAAAGTTCGAGCGGAGCCGTCGGAACCGTGACTGCCGACGGGCTGGCGGCCGCGCTCACGGTCGACCTGGAGCGGATCATGGGGCTGTTCCGTTCCCTGACCGAGCCGGGCGGCCTGTCGCTGACCGCCGCCGCCACGCTGGCCGCGATCGAGCGGTTCGGACCGCAGCGGCTGACCGCGCTCGCCGCCCGCGAGGGGGTCACCCAGCCGGCCATGACCCAGCTGATCAGCAGGCTCGAGGATGCCGGCCAGGTCCGCCGGGAGTCCGACCCCGACGACGGACGGGTCGTGCTGGTCACGATCACCGACCAGGGCCGGGCGACGCTCGCGCACCGCCGGGATTCCCGGGCCACCCGCCTCGGGCTCATCCTCGCCCAGCTCAGCCCCGACCACCTGGCCGCCCTCGACGCCGCCCGGCCCGCGCTCGCCGCGCTGGCCGGCGTCCCCCGCGCCGACGACCCGGCCCGCAGCACACCGCACTGAGGAGAACCACTCGATGAGCGACCCCCACGCTCCCGCCGCCAGCCCGTTCAAGCAGCCCAAGGCCGTGTTCGCGGTGGCCTTCGCCTGCGTCGTGTCGTTCATGGGGATCGGGCTGGTCGACCCCATCCTGCCCGCGATCTCCAACCAGCTGCACGCCTCGCCGAGCGAGACCACGCTCCTGTTCACGTCGTACCTCGTGGTCACCGCGGTCGCGATGCTGTTCACCAACTGGGTGTCGAGCCGGATCGGCGCCAAATCGACGATGATCGCCGGGCTGGTCCTGATCGTGGTGTTCGCCGGGCTGGCGGGCTCGTCGGGCTCGATCCGCGAGATCATCGAGTTCCGGGCCGGCTGGGGCGTCGGCAACGCGCTGTTCATCGCGACCTCCCTCGCGGTCATCGTCGCGTCGGCGTCGGGCGGCTTCGCGGGCGCCATCGTGCTCTACGAGACCGCCCTCGGCCTCGGCATCGCGGTCGGCCCGCTGGTCGGCGGCACGCTCGGCGAGATCTCGTGGCGCGGCCCGTTCTACGGGGTGTCGGTGCTGATGGCGATCTCGCTCTGCGCCACCGTGGTGCTGGTCGACAAGACGCCGAAGCCGCCGACCAAGACCAGCCTGTCGGCGCCGTTCAAAGCGCTGCGGCACCGCGGCCTGCTCACGATGGCGCTGACCGCGCTCTGCTACAACTGGGGCTTCTTCACGATCCTGGGCTACGCGCCGTTCCCGATGGAGCTGTCGCCGATCAAGCTCGGCCTGGTGTTCTTCGGCTGGGGCATCATGGTCGCGGTGTTCGCGGTGTTCGGCGCGCCCTGGCTGCAGCGGCGGCTCGGCATCGCCCGGACCATGTACGCCAACCTGTTCATCTTCGCGCTGATCAGCCTCGGCATCGCGATCTGGACGCTGAACAAGCCCGCGCTGATCATCCTCGTGATCGTCTCCGGCATCGTCTGCGGCGTGAACAACACCGTCACCACGCAGGCGGTGATGACCGTGTCGCCGGTCGAGCGGCCGGTCGCCTCGGCCGCCTACAGCTTCGTCCGGTTCATCGGCGGCGGCCTCGCCCCCTACGCGGCCGGGCGGCTCGTCCTCGCCTTCAACATCCACGTGCCGTTCTACATCGGGGCGGGGGCGATCCTGCTCGGCATCGTCATCCTGTCGACCGGGCACAAGCTGCTCGGCGAGGCCGAGCGGACCCAGGCCGCGGCCGCCGCATCGGCGGTCGCGCACGGCCCGTCGTCACCGGAGGCGGCGGCCGAGGTCGAGCTGGAAGCCGAGGAGAAGGCCGACGCCCTCTCCGGCGACGCCGACTGAGGGACGGGGCTCCCGGAGGAGCTGCCAGCCAGCGGTCTGCCGGTCAGTGACCAAGGCCCGCGCCAAGGTCCCTGAGCTTGGCGCGGATCTGGTCAGCCTGCGGATGGCGGAGGTCCTCCAAGATCGCGAGGGCTTCTTCCCAGGACATGCGAGCCTCCTCCGGTTTTCCGGCGGCGTGGCAGGTGTCGCCGAGGTGGCCGAGAGCGTCGGCCGCGGCCCAGCGGCTGCCGGCCTTGCGATGCAGTTCGATTGCCTGCCGGTAGCAGGCGGTGGCTTCGGCGTGCTGGCCTACCTGCTGGTGGGCATATCCGAGGCTGTCGAGCGCGCTGGCTTCTCCTTCCGCGAAGCCGAGGTCGCGGAACAGGTCGAGAGACTGCTCACAGTGGCTGAGCGCCTGCTGGTGGTCCCCGACTACGGCGTTGAGCCAGCCGACCGAGTTGAGGGCTTGGGCCTGGCCGGGCCGGTCGCCGGCGGCTGTGTACGACTTCAGCGCCTGCTGGGCGTGGCTCAGGGCCTCGCCGTCGCGCCCCTGATGGCTCAGCGTGATGGCCAGTGAGTTGTGCACGTAGGCCTGGCCGGCGTGGTCCCCGCGCTCATTGTGGATGCTCAGTGCTAGTCCCAGATGGGCGTGAGCATCCTCGTAGCGGCCGATTCTGGCGCTGGCGTAGCCGAATCGCTGGTGGGCGAAGGCCTGGGCCTCCCGGTCGCCGAGCCGCTCCGTGGCGGCCAGGGCGATCTGCTCCGTGACAGCCCAGTCGTGCCAGCGGCCCCGCATGTCGAGGAATTTTGACAGCGCCCACGCGAGCTGCCACGCATGAGTATCGAAGCCGGCCTCCAGCGCCCGTCCGGTGGCGGCCATCAGCACTAGGCGCTCGGCCTCGAACCAGGCCAGGGCGTGCCCGGCGTCGCTGATGCGCTCCGGCTGCACGCCCTGCTTGAGCGCGGCCAGCGTGAGCGGCCTGCTGGTGGGACGCAGCTGCAGCGCTGCCGAGTGAGCCGTATGCAGGTAATGATCAAGCATCCGGCGAGTGGCCGCGCGCCGCTCGACCCCCCTATCGGCCGACTGCGTCAGCTCAGCGGCGTACGCGCGGAGCAGGTCGTGGCAGGAGAACCGGCCCGGAACGTGCTCGGCCAGCAGGTGCGCCCTGGTCAGCGCGCCGAGCCCCCGGCGTCCTTCGTCCAGCGGCAGGCCGGCCATGCTGGCCGCGGCAGGGGCGCTGATGTCAGGTCCGGCATGCAGTCCGAGCAGCCGGAACAGCCGCGCCGCAGTGGGGTCGAGCTGGTCGTAGGACCAGGAGAGCACGGCCCGGACATTCGCGGTCGCGTGTCCGGCGTCCAGCGCGTCCAGCCGGTTGCGGGCATCGCGCAGATCGGCGGTCAGTGCTGCCAGCGAGAGCCATGGCTGGCTGTAGGTGCGAGCGGCGGCGATGCTCAGCGCCAAGGGCAGGCGTGCACACAGTTGGATCAGCGTGCCCGCGGCGCGGGGGTCGTCGGCGACGCGTTCCGGGCCAAGGCGGCGGCTCAGCAGTTCCCGCGCCTCGGCGTCGGTGAGCACATCCAGGGTGAGCGGTGACGCGCCGTCGGTTGCAACCAGGCTGGTGAGCTGGCTGCGGCTGGTGACGATGACCAGGCAGCCAGGGCTGGCGGGCAGCAGCGGCCGGACCTGATCGACGTCGCGTGCGTTATCAAGCAGCACCAGCATCCGCTTGCCGACCAGGAGGCTGCGGTACAAGCCCGCCTGCGCGTCGAGGCCCGCCGGAATCCTGGCTGCTGGCACTGCCAGGGCGTCAAGGAAGAGCCTGGTGGCCTCAACCGACGTCATCTGCGGCCCGGCCGGATCGAAACCGCGCAGGTTCACATACAGCTGCCCGTCAGCGAACTGCTCGGCTACCTGGTGCGCGAAATGCAGGGCCAGTGTGGTCTTGCCGATCCCGGCAGTCCCGTCGATGACCGAGATGACCGTCGCCTGGCTCGCCTCGGCTGCCTCAGCGGCCAGCGCCCCGAGCGCCTTGAGCGCCTCGGCCCGGCCGGTGAAATGCCGCGTGGCAGCGGGCAGCTGCCTGGGCACCACCTTCTCCTCACCGGTCGCCGGACCGCTGCGGCCCGGGGCAGCCGGGCTGAGCGCCGCCGACGCGGAACCGGATGGCTCGGCGCCCGCAGCGAGCAGGAGCTCGCTGTCGGCCGCCAGGATCCGCTGGTGCAGGAGCCTGAGCTCAGGACCGGGATCGATGCCAAGCTCGCCCGCCAGGACGTGCCGCACGTCCTGGTAGACGGCGAGGGCGTCGGCCTGCCGGCCGCTGCGGTACAAACCCAGCATCAGCTGCGCGTGGAATTGCTCCTGCAACGGGTGAGCCGTGACCAGCTGGCGCAGTTCCGCCAGCACCTCACCCGGCCGGCCCAGGTGCAGATCCGCGTCGATCCGCGTGACCAGCGCTTGCAGCCGCCGGTCCTTGATGGCGGGCACCTCGCGGTCCCGCAGCAGTTGCGAAGGGACGTCGGCCAGCGGCTCGCCTCGCCACAGCCCGAGCGCCTCCCGCAGCAGGATGGCGGCCTGCGCCCAGGTTCCGGCGGCGGCGGCCGCATGACCGCGCGCGGCAAGCGCGCTGAACTCGCGGACGTCGAACTCGCCGTCATCGACCCTGATCAGGTAACCAGGTGGCCGCGTCTCGACTAGGCCGGCACCGGACGGTCCCAGCGTCGAGCGCAGGCGCTGAACGGCACTGTGGACCGCGCCCCGCGCGCCTGCGGGCGGCCGGCCTTCCCACAGCACCTCGGCGAGAGCGTCCAGGCTGACCACTCGCCCTGCTCCCAGCAACAGCGCCGCCAGCAACACACGTTGCCGGGGGGCGGACACGGACACATCTCGTGTGCCGTCACGGACTACTAGCGTCCCGAGCAGACCGAATTCCACGCCCATTACCCCTTCCCGGCAATCTGCGCGCTGTGACCGAGGTGCCAGCGGATCGCGGTCGCACCGCGGACACGCCCGCAGCGAACCCGGTGCGGTGAGCCATCAGTGAGCCATAATTCTCGTCCTGACGGCAGTTCGTGAGCTTTTGATGGCATTGTGACTGATGCTATTTGCTATTCACGCCCGATTTGCGAGGTTCTCAGTGCCGCGGCGTCACGCCTGAGCGGATCGGAGGGATTCGTCCAGTAATGACCATCCCAGAGATTGACACGCTCCGAGGGTCCTCCTCCGCCCGCTCCCGCCGAATAGCCAAATTTGCCGCCGAGCCTGCACGCCAACCCGGCCAAGAACTGCTCAGAATGCAGGAGTGGCCGCTGCTCAGCCACGTCGAGCTGCGAGCTCTGCCCGGGTCCGTGCGCTCCGCCCGGCTGCATACCACGAGCATCCTCCACCGGTGGGGCCTGGGAGGCCTCGCCGACACAGCAGAACTGCTCGTCTCCGAGATCATCACCAACGCAGTGCGCGCATCAACCCCTATTGTGCGTCAGCAGCGCGAGACCGGGCAGGCACCGGGCGCGCAGCTGCTGCGATTCTGGCTCACCTCGGACCAGCGCAGCGTCCTGATCCAGGTATGGGACAGCAATCATCACGGTCCCGTACGTAAGTACGTGGGGTCAGACGCCGAGGCTGGGCGCGGGCTGCTGCTTATCGAGACCCTCAGCGCACAGTGGGGTTGGTATGCGCCGGACGGGCAGGGCGGAAAGATCGTCTGGGCCGTGTGCGCCTACTTAATTCAAACCCGTCATCTCGAACGGTCCCGTGCTTCGCCCTGCCCGCCGGATTACCCCGGGCGCCCGGGGTACCCGGGCGGGCCGCCAGCGCGGGACCTCACTGGGGCGCCAGGTGGCGGGCCAGGAACGCCAGCGAAGGCGGCTCCTGCGCGGTGAAGAACGAGCTGTCGTGGCAACCGTTGGAGAAGCTCACCTCGGGGGGCACGCCCCCGGTGCGCTTGGGCAGCGCGCGGGCGAGCGCCTGCACGCCGGGGTAGAACGGGTCGCCGAAGCCGGCCGCGACGCGGACCGGGACGCGGGCGAGCGCGGCCGCGTGCGTGACCGCGTCGTCGGCCGCGAAGTCGGCCGCCGACGCGTACGCGCCGGCGTTGGCCGCCCGCGCCTGGGCGTAGCTGGTCCAGATGGCCGGGCTGATCGCGGCGGCCGCGGTGATCAGGTCCGGGCGCTTCTCCGCCAGCAGCAGGGCGCCGTAGCCGCCCATCGAGACGCCCATCACGCCGACGCTCCGCGGGCCGCCGCCGAGGCCGCGCCGCCGGCACAGCGGGATCAGCTCGTCGGTCAGCATCGCCTGCGGGTTGTCGCCCGGGTGCGGATTCCAGTACCCGGTGCCGCCGTCGACCGTCACCAGGGCCATCGGGGGCAGCGGCGCGCCGCCGACCCGGAGCGCCAGCGCCTGGGCCGGCGACAGGCCGAACAGCGCGTTAACGTGGCTGTCGCCGTAGCCGTGGAGCATGATCACCAGCGGCAGCCGCGCGCCCGGCCGGTGCCGGGGCGGGTAGCCGATCGTGTAGCCGACGGCGCGGTTCCTGGCCTGCGAGTAGAAGGTGCCGGACTCTCGCGGGCCGGGCGGGGCGTAGGACTTGAGGTCCGGTGCGGCCACCGAGCACGCCCCGTCGATCGCGTCGAGCTCCCCCTTGCCCGGCAGGTTGCCCCGGCTGATCAGCTCGGCCCCGCCCAGGCCGGCCGCCGCCGCGACCGCCACCCCGGCCAGGCCGTAACCGAGGAAGCGCCGGCGGGACGCGGGCGCCATCAGGCCCGCGCCCGTCGCAGGCCGCGGACCGCCATCCGGGCCGCCTGCGCCGCCACCGCGAGCGCCAGCGCCAGCAGCGCGATGACCGTCGCGTTGACGGAGCCGATGCTGATCCCGGCCCGCAGGCCGGGGTTGGGCCCGACCCTTTCGGTGAGCCAGACGCCGAAGCAGACGACGAAGGCCGCCATCGTGGTACAGCCGAGGAGGCCGAGGCAGGCCTCGAACGCCGCGACCCGCGGCGACAGCCGGACCCGCCGCACCAAGGCGGTCGCGCTGGCCACGGTGATGGCGAGGACGAACGGGCTGAGCGCCATCCAGGCCCGCTCGCTGGCGGGCAGGGTGAAGAAGAGCGCCGGGTGGCCCCAGTACGAGGTGACGGAGAGAGTAAGCGCCCAGATGAACGCGGCCAGGCCGCTGGGGATAAGCGCGTGATGGCCGCCGGTGCCGAGCCAGTTGTTCTCGAAGTGCCGGCCGCCGGCCAGCAAGACGGCGAGCGCGGCCGCCAGCACGATGGCGGGCCTGATCAGCCTCGCCTCGCGTTCCCGGGCGATCCGGCCGGCCACCGTGACCAGGACCGGGAGCGCGGCCAGGACGGCGAGGACGAGCAGCGCCAGCATCGAGTAGGTCGCGAAGACGGCGAGGAACGTCTCGTCGGCGGGAATCTGCGCGAGACGCCGGCCCGGCGACGTCCCGTGGTCTTGGTCGAGGGTGCGGATAAGCGCCGACCACTGCCAGTTGATGAGGAGCTGCGACCACAGCGCGGAGGCCAGCACCAGGAAGGCGCCAAGCGCGCAGCTGAACGAGCCCAGGCTGGCGCTGACCTGACGCTGGCGGGCCTGCTCGAGCAGCGGGCCGGCCCCGCCGCCGGCCGTCGGGAGCGGCAGCGGGAAGCCGGCCAGGCCGACGTCGGCCAGCCTGGCCCGGATGCCGCCCCGGGCCACGTCGAGGGAGCGCCTCGGCGAGCGCGGCCGTTCGGCTATGTCGGCTATCAGGAGCTCGGTGAACTCGGGGCCGTAGCGGTCCCGCCATGCCCGGGGGTACCAGCGCAGCAGGCGGCCGGCCCGGCGGCGGGCATCGTCGGCGTCGCCCGCAGTCAGGTTGGCGGGCTGATCGGCCGGGCTCACGCGGTGCCCCAGTAGGGGGCGGACCAGTTGACCGCGAGTCGGCGCAGGCCGACCTCGGTCACCCGGGCCTGCGCGGCCAGGTGCGCCTTGAGCGCGGTCGCGCCCGCGGTCGTGAGCTGGTACGGCCGTCGGCGGTCGTGCGCCTCGAGCGCCTCGATCAGGCCCTGGGACTCGAGGCGCGCGAGCGCCTCGTACAGCGTGCCGGGCGCGAGGCGCACCCCGGCGAACTCCTCGACGTCCTTGGTCAGCGCGTACCCGTGCTTAGGCCCGTCGGCCAGACTGGACAGGATCAGCGTGGCCGGCCCGGCATACCTCCCGAACCCGGCCAGCGCGGCTGCGTCCGCTCGCTCGCTGGCATCACGTTTCGCCATGCGGCCGACTATACATCGGGATCCGATATACCGGAAGCCGATACAAAATTCCATCGGCGCCAGGCACCCGACTGAGCTTCCGCGCCCCGCGCCTGTCGGCTACGCCATCGACCTGGGCCGCGGCCTGTCACCTACGCCATCGACATCGCCTATTGGTGTCGCTGGCGTAGGTGACAGGTGGGCTTTGGGCTCGGGGCGGGGCGGGGCGCCTAGACCTGGGCGTGCGTCTCCACGGCGGTGACGATCTCGGCGATGGCCTCGTCGATCGGCACGCCGTTGCGCTGGGCGCCGTTGCGGTAGCGGAAGGAGACCGCGCCCGCGGCCACGTCCTCGTCGCCCGCCAGCAGCATGAACGGGACCTTCTGCTTCTGGGCGTTGCGGATCTTCTTCTGCATCCGGTCGCTGCTGTCGTCGATCTCGACCCGGATCCGCTGCGCGCCGAGCCTGGACGCGACCTCCTCCAGGTACGGGACGTGCGCGTCGCTGATCGGGATGCCGGTCACCTGGACCGGGGCCAGCCACGGCGGCAGCGCGCCCGCGTAGTGCTCGATGAGCACGCCCATGAACCGCTCGATCGAGCCGAACAGCGCCCGGTGGATCATCACCGGTTCCTGCCGGGTGCCGTCCGCCGCCTGGTACTCGAGGCCGAATCGCCGGGGCTGGTTGAAGTCGAGCTGGACGGTGGACATCTGCCAGGTCCGGCCGATCGCGTCGCGCGCCTGGACCGAGATCTTCGGCCCGTAGAACGCCGCGCCGCCCGGGTCGGGCACCAGTTCCAGGCCGGAGGCGGTGGCGACGGAGCGGAGGGTCTCGGTCGCCGACTCCCAGTCCTCGTCCGAGCCGATGAACTTGTCCGAGTCGCCCCGGGTGGACAGCTCCAGGTAGAAGTCGTCCAGGCCGTAGTCACGGAGCAGGTCGAGGATGAAAGAGAGGACCGAGGTGAGCTCGCCCTCCATCTGCTCCTTGGTGCAGTAGATGTGCGAGTCGTCCATGGTCAGGCCGCGCACCCGGGTCAGCCCGTGGACCACGCCGGACTTCTCGTACCGGTAGACGGCGCCGAACTCGAACAGCCGCAGCGGCAGCTCCCGGTACGACCGGCCGCGGGACCGGTACACCAGGTTGTGCATCGGGCAGTTCATCGCCTTGAGGTAGTACTCGCTGCCCTCGAGCTCCATCGGCGGGAACATCGTGTCCGCGTAGTACGGCAGGTGGCCCGAGGTCTCGAACAGGTGCGCCTTGGTGATGTGCGGGGTGTTGACGAACGAGTAGCCCGCCGCCTCGTGCCGCAGCCGCGAGTAGTTCTCCATCTCGCGGCGGATGATCCCGCCCTTGGGATGGAAGACCGGTAGGCCGGAGCCGATCTCCTCGGGGAAGGAGAACAGGTCGAGCTCCGCCCCGAGCTTGCGGTGGTCGCGCCGCTCGGCCTCCTCGAGCAGCTTCAGGTAGTCGTCCTGGGCCGCGCGGGACTCCCAGGCGGTGCCGTAGATCCGCTGCAGCTGCGGGTTCTTCTCGCTCCCGCGCCAGTACGCGCCGGCGTTCCGCATCAGCTTGAACGCCGGGATCTGCCGGGTGGTCGGCACGTGCGGGCCCCGGCAGAGGTCCTTCCAGCGCAGCTCGCCGGTCTTCGCGTCCACGTTGTCGTAGATGGTCAGCACGCCCGCGCCCACTTCGGTGGACGCCTCGTCGTCGGACCCGGCCGAGCCCTTGATGCCGATGAGCTCGAGTTTGAACGGCTCGGCCGCCAGCTCCTCGCGGGCGTCGGCGTCGGTCACCTCGCGGCGGACGAACCGCTGGCCCTGCTTGACGATGTCGCGCATCCGCGACTCGATCAGCTTCAGGTCCTCCGGGGTGAACGCGCGGTCGACCTGGAAGTCGTAGTAGAAGCCGTTCTCGATCGGCGGGCCGATGCCCAGCTTCGCCTCAGGGAACGCCTGCTGTACCGCCTGCGCGAGCACGTGCGCGGACGAGTGCCTGATCACCGACCGGCCGGTCGGCGAGTCGGCCGGCACCGGCTCCACCTCGTCACCGTCCGAGATCACCCAGGACAGGTCGCGGACCTCGCCGTTGACCCGGGCGACGACCACGTCCCGGTCACCGGGGAACAGCTCGCCGGCGGTAGTCCCCGTCGTCACCTCGCGCTCACTCCGCTGAGCCTGGCGGTCGAGCACTTGGACACGGATCTGGGACACGGCGCTGCCTCACGTTGACGTTCGGATAGTGGACGTTCGAATTGATGCCACGATGCTACCGTCCGCAGCACTCGGGCCCGAAGTCGATCCGCCCGCGCCGCGCTACCCGGCGGGCGGGACGCAGGCGGCGGCCGGGTGGTCGTCCGTGAGCTGGCACAGTTCGGCGGTCAGCACGTTGGCCGAGAAGAGGATGGCCCCGCCCGCGGTGGTCGCCGGATGCCGGAGATCGGCCGCGATCTGGCTCCAGGTCAGGCCGGCCAGGACGGTGGGCACGACGCCCGAGCCAAGCTCGATGGCGGTACCGCCGAAGTCGATGAACGGGGTCTGCTCCGGCTTGTCGTACTGGCTCATGACCGCCTGCTCGGCGGCCGTGAACCGCTGCAGCGGCCGATAGCTCTTGGCGCTGCCCGGGTCGGCGGTCGGCTTGACGAGGACGTTGGAGTGGGTCTCGACCGGGGCGAAGGCCAGGTAGCGGCTGGTATAGGACGAGCCGTAGAACGTCCAGCCGTCGATCGGGGAGATGCCCTCGAAATGCGGCGAACGGCTGGTGCGGAGGCCGGAGAACTGGCCGAATCGGCTGAGCGCGACGATCAGCGACCAGCTCTGCGCGACGCAGTAGGGGCAGAATTCGGTGCCGACGTAGAGAACCTCGGGCTTGCCGCCGGAGCTAAGCGGGCTGCCGTACACCACGGTCGGCGCCGAGAGGCCGGCGAAGACCATGATCGAGCTTGACGCCGAGGTCCCGGAGGCGCTGGCTGACGGCAGCGATCCCGCGTACGAGCCTTCGCCGCCGGACGCGGACCTGAGCGCGCTCGCCGGGACGGTGGTGACCTCGGTGATCAGGCTCGACAGGGCGGGGTCGGCGGGCCCGTGCGAGCCCAGCCGGAGGCCGGCCACGGTGCCGCCCGCGGCGAGCAGCGCGCAGACGCCGACGACCGCGAGCACGACGCGGCTCCGGCGTCCCAACGGCCAGCTGCGCCGGGGCTTGTCCGGCCCCATCGCGAGGATGTCGCCGTCATCGGGACCCGATCCGAGCATGTCCGTATTTTAGACGCCGGGACGGTCCCCCGGCGGGAGATCGAGGGCCGGCGCGACGTTGCCGAGCGGGCCGCGATGTCCGCCGTGCGGACGCAACTCGAGGTCGGTCAGCGGGCCGCCTCGAAGGCGGTGCCGACCTCGGTCGCCGACGGCCCGGGGTTGAACAGCCCGGTGGTGCCGCTGCCGGCCGAGACCGGCAGCGCGAACCAGGCGTAGCGCTGGACGTAGGGCAGGCCGTCGAGCATCGCCGTCGACGCGGTCAGGAACGCGGCCTGCTGGGCCTCGGTCGGGAAGGTCGGGGTCGGGCCCGCGTAGCTGGTCAGCGCGAACTCGGTCAGCCAGATGGGCAGGTGGTACCGATCGTAGATCGCCTGCAGGTAGCTCTCGAGCTGCTGCACGGCCGGGCCGGTGCTGAAGTCGCCGCCGTACCAGTGCACGGTGATGAAGTTGACCCGGTAGCCGCGGGCCTTGGCGCCGACCATGAACTGGTCCAGCCAGCCGCCCGGGGTCGCCGCGTCGAACGACACGGCCGGGCTGCCGAGCGTCATGCCGGTCGCCTCCAACTGCGGCCAGAGGCTGAGCGCCTGGGCCACCGTCATGTTGGCCTGGCCGCTCTGGTCCGGCTCGTTGAAGCCGAGCAGCACGTCTCCCTCGCTCTTGACCTGGTCCAGGGTGGCGGCGGTGACGTCAGCGGCGCCCCAGATCATCGGGACGAAGCTGGTACTGGCCGGGGCGGTGATACCGCTCGGGGTAGCCGCCCAGTCGTAGTACCAGGACGCCCCGGACGCGGCCAGCTCCGGGCTGACGCCGGTCGCGTCCCAGGTCGCGACCCCCTTGCGCTGGCTGGTCACGGTGACCGGGGCGGCCTTCGGCGGCGACGGCTTGGGCTTGGGCTTCGGCTTCGGCCGGGCCAGGTGAGTCACCAGCGGCACCGGCGGGGCGAGGTGCGGGGCCGGCAGCCGGGGGGCGGCGACGCTCAGCGCGGCCGGCGCGGCCGCCTCGTGCGCGTGGACGGCCGCGAACGTTCCGCCCGCGGCGCACGTCACCAGCGCCACCGACGCCGCGACGAGCTTCGGCTGGACGACGCCGGAGACCTTCAACAGCCGCGTGTGCCGGGCATGCCTGGTCAGCCGGGCCGGCCGGCCGGCCTTGCCCCGGATGCCCCTCCCGCTCCCGCTGGGCGACTGCCCGGCCGGGCCGCCCGCCGCCAGGCCGAGGGTCGCGGCGGCCAGGCCGGCCGGCACCGCGATCAACGGCAGCCCGCCGAGCAGCCGCTCGGCCGGGATCATCTCGGCCGTGTCGGCCAGGCACCACGGGCAGTCCCGGACGTGCCGGGCCAGCCGCTTGCGCCACAGCGGGCTCGGCTCCCGGTCCCACTCGGCCGTCATCGTCGCCAGGCTCGGGCAGGGCGGCACCCGGCGCAGCGCCCGCACCACCGTGCGCGACGTGACCAGCCGCTCCTTCATCCGCGCGACGCGGACGGCCGCGTGCGCGGGCGACAGGTCGAGCGCGACGGCCAGGTCGGCCCGGCGAAGCTTCCCGGCTGCCTCCTGCCACCACAGCGCGAGCACGTGCCCGTCCTCGTCGTCGAGCCAGCGGGTGGCCTCGGCCGTCTCCAGGCGCTGGCCCGACAGCCCCAGCCGCTCGATCGTGGTGTCGGCGAAGTCGGGGCTCGGCGCGTCCGACTCCACCGTCGGCGGCTGCGCCAGCCGGTCCCGGTAGGAGTCCCTAACCTGCCTGATCGCGATCGCCACCAGCCACGACCGGAACGCGGCCGGATCCCGCAGCTCGCCCACGCCGCGGACGGCGCGGAACATGGTCTCCTGCACGACGTCGTCGACGTCCGGGTGGCCGTTCATCGCCCGGCCGACGATGTTGTAGACCAGCGGCAAATACGCGGCCGCGAGAACGTCAAGCGCCCGCCGGTCACCGCGCTGCGCGGCGACGACGGTCGCGACGTCCGGGTCGATCTCCGAGGGGATTCGCATCACAATCTAGGAGACACCACCCGTACCCCCGGATAACGGAAAATCCGGAAGACGAAATGTGTTATCCGCCGGCGCCGCCGCGCGTCTCCGGTACGGAGCCAATGCACGCAGGGAGGATGCTGGTGATGTTCGGCCGGAACGGTAAACGACGGCGGGCGCGGTGGTCCGGTGCGCTGACGACGGCGGCGCTGCTGAGCGCCATCATGCTGACGGCGGGCTGCGCCGCCCTGGGCGCGAATAGCGCGGGCACCGCCGCGGCGGGCGGGCAGCGTCCGACAGCCGCGGCCGCGGCGGCCGTTGACGGCGGCGCCACGGCCGCGAAGGCAGCGAAGGCAGCGAAGGCAGCGAAGGCAGCGAAGGCAGCGACGCAGACTCCAAGCGCCCGCTCGGCCACGCCGACGCTGGCCCGGATGCCCTCGGCCACGCCGAAGTCCTCCCCCTCCTCAGCCCCGGCGGCCTCCGAGCCACCCCCTTCGGGGGCCGCCGGCTCCCGGCGTCTGGTGACGTTCGTCAACAAGATGTCGGAGACGATCTGGGTCGCGGCCGCGCCCAACCCGGCTACGCCGCTGGCCGCCACCGGCTGGGTGCTGCCCGCCGGTCAGAGCGTCACCATCACCACCCCGAACAACCTGAACACCCGGTTCTGGGGTCGCACCGGCTGCGTGTTCAACAGCGCGGGCGTCGGCCACTGCCAGACCGGCGACTGCGGCGGGCTGTTCCAGTGCACTGGCTGGGGCACGATCCCGGCGACGCTGGCCGAGGTCAACTTCGACGCCTGGGACAGCCTCGACTTCTACGACGTGTCGATGGTCGACGGCTCCAACCTGCCGATGTACATCAACACCACCAGCTCGTCGGGCGGGACGGTGGACCCGATCAGCTCGGACGGCTGCGTGCCGGCCGGCTGCACCAAGCCGGTCGTCTGCCCGAGCATCCTCGACGTCAAGGTCGGCAGCACCGTCGTCGGCTGCATCTCCGCCTGCGCCAGGCTCGACACCGACCAGCTCTGCTGCCGCGGCCAGTGGTCGTCCCGGGCCGCCTGCGACCCGGCCGAGTGGCCGGTCGACTACGCGGCCGTGTTCAAGCGGGCCGAGCCCTACGCCTACTCCTACGTGGACGACGACGCGACCAGCGTCTTCACCTGCAAGGGCGTCTGCGACTACCGCATTACCTTCGGCATCACCCCCTGACACCCGCCGGGACGGCGCCCGGGTCGCAGCGGGCCCGTCCCGGCGGGGAACGGCGAAGCCTAGAACTCCCGGCGGAAGCGGTCGATCCACTCGGCGGTCGACTTGAAGCCGCCGAACGTGTAGAAGTGCAGCTTCACCACGCCGTGCTTGGCCGGGTCGAGGCCGTCCTGGAGCTCGCGGATGAACTTGTCCGGGCCGGCCTTGCCGAGCAGGTTGGTCATCGAGAAGCCGTACTTCTTGGCGATCGTGGCCGAGGTGGAGACGCCGAGCCTGGAGGCGAACCCGAGCAGCCCCTTGATGCTGGTCGGGCCGGGCACGCCCACCCGGACCGGGAGCTCCACCCCGCGCCGGCGCACCTCCGCCAGCCAGTCGAGCACCCGGTCCACGTCGAACTCGACCTGGGTCAGCACCGCGCCCGGGATCTGCAGCCTCGACAGCGCGGCCGACTTGGCTTCGAGGGCCGACCAGAGCACGTGGACCGGGACCTCGGGGTGGTCGGCCGGGTGGCCGGCGATCGAGACGTGCCGGACGCCGTAGCGCTGGAACACGCCCGACTCGATCAGCGAGAGCGAGTCCTCGTAGGGGCCGTGCGGGACGGCCGGGTCGCCGCCGACCGAGAACACGTTCTCGGCCGCGTCGATCTCGCGCAGCGCCGCCAGGAACTCCGCCAGCATCGCCTCGGACTTGATCCGCCGGGCGGAAATGTGCGGGACCGGGACGAAGCCGAGCCGCTTGACCGCCGCCGCGGCGCCGACCCGCATGGCCAGGTCCTCGTTCTCGAGGAAGGTGACGTGGATTCGCGTGCCCGGCGGTATGACGCCCGCCGCGGCCTCCAGCCGGGAGACGTCCTTGCCGGTCATCTCCATCGAGAAGTCGTCGAGCACAGTTTCCACGTAACGCCCATTTCACGAAAATTCGTAAGTCCTTGTGCTCTCATGTTAGGTCGTCACGTGCGGAAACTTAATCCCTGACGACGAGCACTGGGGCTCACCACAATCGGTCTATAACCCGGTTAGTGGCGTCGGTATCGCGTCCGAGCGTGCGCATCGTAGGGGGCGGGGGCGACGGTGCCGCGGATCCGCGGGAACCCGAGGTCGGCGGCGGGGTCGGAGCCGGGTCCCGGGTGCTCGCCCCACACGACCTCGACCGGCGTCCCCGGCGTCGCGCGCTCGGAGTCGATGAGCGTCAGTGCCAGGATCGTGCCCGCCGGGTCCAGGGTCGCGGTCTGATGGGTGAGCCCGACCAGGGCCCCGTCGGACGCCTCCACCCGGTGCCGGGCGTAGGTGAGGTAGTACCCCGGGTCGGCGCCGAGGACCCGGCGCACGTCGGCCGGGTCGAGGACCAGGGTGACCTTGGTCCGGCGGTGCGACTCGCGGGCCTTCTCCAGCGCCTCGCGGCCGATGAAGTCGTGGTTGAACGCGATCGACTTGCCGTAGCCGAGGTCATACGGCGAGACGTAGTAGTCCTCGATGTCCGCGGAGAAGAAGGACCCGTTCAGCGGCCGCTTCCCCTCGATGCCGAACAGCGGCAGCCAGGCTCGGTAGCCGGCCAGCTCGGGGTCGGTGTAGATGGCCGGGACCGGCGACGGGATCCAGCCGCTCTCCACGCTGGCCGACGCGTAGGCCAGCGCCCCGACGTGCACCAGGCCGAACTGCTCGCCCGCGCTCAGCAGCGCGTCCTTGACCGCCGCGGCGTGCCGCCACGGGCCGATGAACTCGTACCCGTCCTGCCCGGCCATGTTGTGCCGCAGCGCGAAGAAGCTCATCCCGTCCAGCGTCACCGGGGTCGTGTGGAAGAACTTGGCGGGCGGCAGCGGGCCGCCGAACACGGTCTCGACCAGGTCGCGCGCCCGCGGGCCCTGGACCTGGTAGCGGAACTGCCACGGGTCTTCGCCGCCGCGGAAGGCGGACGACGGGTCGGTCGCGAACGCGACGTCGTAGCCGCCCTGCTCGCCGTGGTACCTGACCCAGTTCTGGGCGGCGGGGATGCCGGTCAGCATGTACTTCTGCCCGGCCAGCCGGAGCAGGATGCCGTCGGTGACGATGTTGCCGCCGTTGGTCACAGGGACGAACTGCTTCGCCTGGCCGACCACGAAGTTCTCGTAGTTGTTCGCGCTCACCGCTTCCAGGAGCCTGGTGGCGTCGGGGCCCTCGATCGTGGTGTCGAACATGTGGTGGGAGACATCCGAGATCGACGCGGCCTCGTGCCACGCCGCCTGCTCCTGGCGCCAGCCCGCGTACTCCGGCTCGACCCCCTCGGGATTCCACGGGGCCGGGTTCTGCTGCCAGAGCAGCTTCATGGGCGATCCCGCCTGGTCGATCCCGTCCTGCAGGCTTGGTGCTCCCATGGCCAGTCTCCTTGTCGCCTTGATGCCGCTCGGCTGCTCGCCGGTGAGCTAAATCGATCTAGCAAATCGATTTAGCTCGGACTGTAACCGCTCCGGTAGGGTCTGGGCAAATACTTGGCGCGAAGGCTAAGCGGACGGGGATCGGGATGGCAGGAACGAAGCCGCGGGTGACGATCAGCGACGTCGCCGCCGCGAGCGGGGTGTCGCGCGCCACCGTCTCGTTCGTGCTGCGCGATTCGCCGGGGCAGACGATCTCGGCCGCGACCAGGGAACGGGTCCGCCAGACGGCGCGCGACCTCGGCTACGTGCCGCACCCGATCGCCCGGGCGCTGCGCGAGGGATCCTCGCGGATCGTCGTGCTGATCATCGACGCGGCCCTCGACGGGAACTACGCGCGCAGCTACGTGGCCGGCCTGGACGCCGAACTGGCCGCCCACGGCCACGTGCTGGTCGTGCGCTACTCCCACCAGGACGCGCCCAGCCCGCCGCCCTCGGACCACCGGCAGCAGCAGGACCAGCTGCTGATCGACACGCTCTCGCCCCGCGCGGTGCTCCGGTTCGGCGAGCCCTACCTGACCGGCCACGAGCTCGAGGACAGCGGCGGCGGCTGGCGGGACGGCCTCGCCGCGCACGTCGCCGCCCAGCTCGGCCACCTGGCCGCCCGCGGCCACACCCGGATCGCGCTCGCGCTGCCCGACCGCGACACCCCGCTGCGCGCCGTCAGGCAGCGGTTCGCCGATCAGGCGGCCGCCGCGCTCGGCCTGCCGCCGCTGCCCCCGCTGACGCTGCCAGGCTCACGGTCACATTCACAACCGTTTGATCGAACGGACCGGGGCGACTCCCTGCGCGAATTCCTCGCCGCCCACCCCGGGATCACCGCCATCGCCGCCTTCGACGACGACGAGGCGCTGCGCGTCCTGGCCGCCATCCGCTCGCTCGGCCTGGCCGCCCCGGCCGACCTGGCCGTCATCGGCTTCGACGACAACGGCTACGGCGCGCTCACCAGCCCCACGCTGACCACGGTCCACATCGACGCCGAGGCGCACGGCCGCCAGGCCGCCCGGGCCGTGCTCGGCCTGGACCCGGCCCCCGAGCACTCCCCCGCCCCCGGCCGGGTCGTCATCCGCGAGTCGGCCTAGCGACCCGCGTCCGGCAAGATCGCGGTTCAGGTCGATGGCGTCGGCGACAGGTGGCGGTTCCGGTCGATGGGGCGGACGACGGGCTTGGCGGTTGGCGGTTGGGCCGGAAAACGCGATGACTGTCGGGGGAACGAGTGACAGGATGTGGGCCATGGTTGAGGAGAGCGCAGACGGAGCAGTGCCAGAGCGGTGGACGGCGTCGACGGTTAGCACGGACGTGTGGGTGGACCTGGCCGACGATCCGCGCGACACCGGGACCGAGCTGGACGACGAGCGCTCGGTGCTCGTCGAGTACGTGCGCATACACCGGCTGACGATGGAGATGAAGTGCGCGGGCCTCGACGCCGAACAGCTCGCGCGCCGGTCGGTGCCGCCGTCCACCATGTCGCTCCTCGGCCTGATCCGGCACATGGCTGACGTGGAGCGGAACTGGTTCCGCCGGGTGATGGCGGGCGAGGACGCGCCGCCGCTGTACTGGACCGAGGGCGAGGCCGACGTCGACTGGACCGGCGCGATCGCGGACCCGGAGGTAGTCGCCCGGGCCTGGGCTGACTGGCGCGACGAGGTCGGCTACGCCGAGCGCTACGTCAACGGCTCGGGCGACCTGGGTACCCGCGGCACCATGGGCGACGGCAACACGGTCTCGCTGCGCGAGGTGCTGGTGCACATGATCGAGGAGTACGCCCGCCACTGCGGCCACGCCGACCTGCTCCGCGAGCGCATCGACGGCCGCGTCGGCCAGTAGCCGACGCGAAGGCGGGGCTTAGTCCTCGCCGTAGTCGTGGTCGGGGTGGTTCTGCTCGCCGGCCCGCCAGTAGCCCCGGGTGACCAGGGAGGCGGGGGGCAGCAGGCGCGAAGTGAGGAAGTAGCGGCGGATGTCGCGCATCGCGGCCGCCTCGCACGCCACCCAGACCCTGCTGCCTGCCGGGATGCTGGCGGCGTGGGCGGCCGCGAGGAGCTCAGCCCCGAATGCCTCCGGCCGACGATGGTGCCAGGTGATCGTGGTCTTGGCCGGGGCGGCGAACTCGACCTCGTCGTCCGGGCCGTCGACCTCGAGGTGGACGTCGATCGCGGTCGTCTCCGGCAGCGCCTCGAGCAGCGTGCCGACGGCCGGGATGGCGGACTCGTCGGCGGCGATCCACCAGTGGTCGGCGGCGGGCTCGAGCGAGAACCGGCCGCCGGGGCCGGCCACCGCGAGCTTGTCGCCCGGCTTGGCCCGCTGCGCCCACTCGGAGGCGGGACCGGTCCCGTGCAGCAGGAACTGGATCTCCAGGGTCTTCGTGGCCGGGTCGTAGCGGCGCGGCGTGTAGGTGCGAACCACCGGGGCCGGCCCGTCCGGGGCGACGACCGTCCCGTCGGGCCCCGGCGCGGGCAGGTTCGGCCCGTCCTGGCCCTCGGCGGGCAGGAACACCTTCAGGTGCGCGGTCGGGGCGGCGTCGGCGAACCCGTCGAGCTCGTCGCCGGTGACCAGGACCGAGATCAGCCGGGGCGAGACCGGCGACACGGACACCACCTCGGCCCGCCTCGGCGGCTTCCGCCTCCGGGGGCCGCCTGGAGTTGCCGCTGGCGCGGGAGTGGTCACGAGTTTCCCCTGTCTAGAACTTCTCGATGGCCGGGATGACCTGCTCGACCAGCAGGTCGAGCTGGCCGGGGACGCTGACGTTGATCAGCGAGCCGTGGGCGACGCTGAAGCCGGCCTCGGCCAGCGCGTGCACCTGCTCGATCGTCTGGTTGACGTTCTCGCCGCCCGGGCCCAGGTCGAAGCGCGTCTGGGCCGTCTTCTCGATCTCGTCGTAGTCGCGGCCCTCGTTGGCGCAGTGCGCGCGGAGCACCTCGAGCTTGCGGGCTGCCTCGGGGACGTCGTAGGCGGAGATGTTGCACGCGTCGCCGTAGCGGGCCACCAGCTTCAGCGTCTTCTTCTCGCCCGAGCCGCCGATCAGGATCGGCGGGTGCGGCCGGGACAGTGCCTGCGGCGAGTTGAGGGTGCGGGCGAGCTGGTAGTGCTTGCCGGAGAAGGCGGCGTCGTCCCCGCTCCACATCTGCCTGCAGATCAGGATCGCCTCCTCGAGGCGCTCGAACCGCTCGGCGACGGGCGGAAACAGCAGGCCGAGGCCGGCCGACTCCTCGGCGTTCCAGGCGGCGCCGATGCCGAGGATCGCGCGACCGCCCGACAGCACGTCGAGCGTGGTCATCGCCTTCGCGAGCAGGCCCGGCTCGCGGTAGACGACCGCCGTCACCATCGTCAGCAGCTTGACCCGCTCGGTCTTGGCGGCCAGGAAGCCGAGCGCGGTGTAGGCCTCGAGCATCTCGTGCTCGGGCGGGCCGATGTGGCCGATCTGCCAGACGTGGTCCATGACGCTGATCCGGTCGACGCCGCCGTCATCGGCCCGGGTGGCGATGTCAGCGAGCTTGGTGCGGAGCTCGGGGGCCCCGCCTTCCCAGGTGAAGTCCGAGATGTGCAGTCCCAGTTTCATATTTCAACCCTATCCCCGCCACCGGATTGCGCAGCAAATGGGCGGTATGGGCGGAGGGCACGGACCGTTCGATATCGCCCTGGTTTTGAACTCTTACCCTTGCCTGCCTGAGGCTGGGCAGCCACCGGGAGCCTGCTGCGGCCGGGTCGCTGCTGGCGGCGCGGCGACACTGACCGCGCGGCGACTGAGTGCGGGGCGAATGATTAGAGTTCGGCTGGCGCGCGGTCGCGGCGTTGATCCGGGCTCGCCCGCCGCCGTAGGCTGGCCGCGCTGTAGTGGGATAACGCCGAGTATTCGGATTCGCAGGAGACATTGATGACGCTGCCGTTCGCGGACGCCAGGAAGCTTGCCGACGACGCCCGGGCGATGGCCCTCGAGCTCGGCAAGGCGCTGTCCATCGCCGTGGTCGATTACGGCGGGTTCGTCGTGCTGGTCGAGCGGATGGACGGGGCGCGGCCGATGACGCCGTCGATCGCGCTGTCCAAGGCGTACTCGGCCGCCGTCATGCAGCGGCCGACGTCCATGCTCGAGGGCTGGCGCAATTCCGACCCGGTCTTCTTCACTCAGGTCGGGCGGATGGGGCAGCACCCGATCGTCGCCACCAAGGGCGGCTTCACCCTCAAGCGGGACGGGGAGATCGTCGGCGGCGTCGGCATCTCCGGCGGCAGCCCGGACGAGGACCAGAAGATCTGCGAGGACGTGCTGCGGGCGGCCGGGTTCGACCTCGACTTCCCCGAGTGGGCCGGGAACCGCAAGCCGCACTGACGCTTCAACGCCGAGCAATCCCGAGCATTTCCAGCTGACGAGCCGCACCGCCACGGAGGCAGCCATGGCCGACGATTTCAAGTACCACATCGACCACCACGGGTCACTCGTGCGGCCGCCCGCGCTGCTGGCCGCCCGGGCGGCCGGCCTGTCCGGCGAGGCGCTCGCCGCGACCGAGGAGGACGCGGTCGAGACCGCCGCGCACCTGCAGCGGCGGCTGGTGCTGTCCACCGTCGGCGACGGCCAGTTCCGGCGCGAGCACTTCGAGTCGGTCGTCTACGACCACGTCTCCGGGTTCGCCCCGGTCATCGGGCCG
>Ga0302311_10002319_pt1 | contig 21694 bp, 21 predicted proteins | sample III_Palsa_N1_3_FD_200449 | JGI IMG/M metagenome (GOLD analysis project Ga0302311, IMG submission 200449) | Peat permafrost microbial communities from Stordalen Mire near Abisko, Sweden - III_Palsa_N1_3 | ecosystem: Environmental > Terrestrial > Soil > Palsa > Peat permafrost | place: Sweden... | reverse complement strand
GTGGTGGCGATGGTGGGATGTCCCGCCAGCGGGATCTCGCTGCTCGGCGTCCAGTAGCGCACGTTGAAATCGGCCTCGGCATCGCCGGGGAAGACAAAGCTCGTCTCCGAGAGCTTGGTCTCGCGTGCGATCGCGAGCATCTGCCGATCGTCGAGCCCGCGCGCATCGAGCACGACCGCGCAGGCATTCCCCTCGAGCGGCGTTGCGGTAAACGCGTCGACCCAGATCACCTCGAACCTCATGCGGTGGGTTTCGGCAGGTGCAGCCGTTGAACCGCCACCCCCGGAGGGTAGAGGGTAGCGTGATGAGCAAGCGCGTTCTGGTGGCGGTGAATTCGCGCGCTCGCCGGGGGAGCGATGCCCGCGCCGCGATCGTCGGGGCCCTTCGCGCGCGCGGCCACGAGGTCGTCGACGTGCGGGTCGACGGCGCGCCGAGCACGCTTTCGGATGCCATCGTCGCGCATCGGGACGACGTCGACGCCGTCCTCATCGGCGGCGGCGACGGGACCCTGCTCGGCGCGCTCCCCGGGCTCATCGAGACCAAACTCCCGCTGGTCATCATGCCGCTCGGGACGTTCAACGAGCTGGCGCGCACGCTCGGCGTTCCGGCCGACCCGCACGAACTGGCGGCGCTGCTCGACGACGGCCGCTTCCTGCCCCTCGACGCCGGCAGCGTCAACGGCGTGTACTACGTCAACGAAGCCTCCGTCGGGCTCTCGACGCGCGTGGCGCGCATGCAGACCGGCAAACTCAAGCGCGTGCTCGGGATGCTTGCGATCCCGGTCACAACGCTGCGCGCGTTGCGCTGGCTGCGGCCGATGCACCTCGAAGTCACGGCCGACGACGGCAGCGTGCGCACCCTTCGGGCCGTTCAGCTGACGATCGCAAACAGTTACCGCTTCGGCGGTGTCGTCGAGAACCCGGAGGGTAGTCTCGAAGACGGAACGTTATGGCTGTACTCGATCGATGTCCGCGGCTGGCGGAGCGTGCTGGGGCTTCTGGCGGCGGTCGTCGCGCGACGCTTCGCGCACAGCAGCGAGGTGATCGCGCTACGCGGGCGCCGTTTCGCGGTGCGTTCGGTGCACGGGACGCGTCATCGGGTCTTTGCCGACAGCGAGAACGTGACGCGGCTGCCGGCCGAGTTCACGATCGCCCCGCATGCGCTGACGGTGGCCGTCCCGGCTGCGCGGGTACGGTCGATTCACTGATGGTCAGCTACTTCCGGCCGGGCACCTATACGCGCGGGATCAACGCGATCGACCCCGTCGCCTTGCGCGCGCGCGGCATCCGCGGCGCGATCGTCGACCTCGACAACACGCTGGTGGGGTTTCGGGGCCGCGAACCGCTCGAGGAAGACGCGCTGTGGGTCGCGCGTGCGCGCGAGGCCGGCGTGAAGGTCGCCGTCTTGACCAACAATGGGACGCCGTGGGCAGGCGAGGTCGCGCGCGCGCTCGACGTTCCGTGCATCCCACGGGCACGTAAGCCGCTGCCGTTCGGCTTTCGTCGCGCGCTGCACGTGCTGGAACTGCCGGCAGCGGAAGTGGTCGTGATCGGCGACCAGCTCTTCACCGACGTGTTGGGCGCGAAGCTGGCCGGGCTCGAGGCGATCCTCGTCGATCCGCTGGTGCGCGGCGACCCGTGGAACACGCGGCCGCTGCGCTGGCTCGAGCGCATCGTCATGCGGGGCGTCCCGCGCGTATGATCTACGACCGCATCACCGAGGCGCGTGCGCGCCTCGCCGTTCAGGCCGACGACGAGCAGCGCGACGAGCGCATCGATCCACGCTACGTTGGCCGTTCGTGGCTGCAAGACGGCGTCGCACCGGTCGCCGTCGTTCTGCTGCACGGTCTGAGCAACGCGCCGCCGCAGTACGACCGTTTGGCGCCGGGACTCGCCGCACGCGGCCACGCCGTCCTCGTCCCGCGCTTGCCCTATCACGGCTATCGCGACCGCATGACGGATGCGCTCGCCGACTTGCGCGCGGCCGATCTCGAGCAGGCGGCCATCGAAGCGATCACGATCGCGGCCTTGTGCGGAGATCGCGTCGTCGTGCTCGGCATTTCGGTCAGCGGCGCGCTCGCCGGCTGGCTCGCCGCGCGCACCGCGATCGACACCGCGATCGCGGTGTCACCGTTCTGCGGGCTGCGCGGCGTCCCCGGCGGGCTCAACGATGCGCTCGGGACAGCGCTGCGGCTCGCGCCGAACCGCTTTTCGTGGTGGGATCCGCGCGCCAAAGAAGAGCAGCCGCCGCTGCATGGCTATCCGCGCTTCGCGACCCGCGCGCTGGGCGAGTCGCTCTTCCTTTCGACCACGATGCGCGAACCCGGCAGCACGACGCACGCGCGCTGCGTCTTCCTCGTCCTCAACCAGCGTGAACCGGCCGTGAACAACGCCTTCGCGCTGCATCGTTTCGGCGAGCTCGCGGCCGACGGCATCACGCTGACGACGGTCGAACTGCAGCGCGCGCCGCCCGTGCACGACATCATCGAGCCCGCGATCCCCGAGGCGCGGACGGAGTTCGTCTACCCGCGGCTGGTCGAACTCATCGAGTCGAACGGCAACGTCGCTACGACGTCGTAGCGTCGGGGTCGTCGGCGGCACGCCCGCCGATGTCGGCTGCGCCGGCCGACGGAATACGGTCGTTGAGGTCCAGCTTCAGGTGCGCTTCCGCGACCGGCGGCGCGATGTCGTCGCCTTCGACCGTATCGTCGTCGTCATCATCGTCGTCGTCGTCGTCATCGTCGCCGTCGAGAACGTCATCATCTTCGATCTCGTCGAGATCACCGCCGCCCGTCATCCGTCGTTCGCGCCCCCGTGTTCGGTGTTGCCGAGTCCGCCGCCCAATTCGTCGCCGATCACGTCTGACTCTTGCTCGTGCGCATCCGCGAGGACGTCGGTGGGCCGCTCGTCTCGATCGTTCATACGCCCCTGGTTCCCCGTTTTCGGGGCGCCCAGTCAGTTGTCGCTGGGCTGCGAGGAGCCGGTCTCCGGGAGCAGCGTCCCGAGGAACGCGCCCAAGATGTCCTGGGGGGCGTTGTTCTGCGGACCGCCGATGACGCTCCAATCGAAGTAGCGGTTCACGTCCGAACGGCGCAGCGTGCTCTCGAGCGTCTCGAGCGCCTCATCCGAACTGATCATCCACAGCAGGACGACCGCGTCGACCTCACGCGCGCGCTCGACGACGTGGTACCGGTAGGCCCAGATCACGCCCTCGTCGTCCTCGACGAACGCTTCGTTCAGCTGCGCGACGCGATTCTGGAGAAATGCTGCGGCTTCGTCCGGATCCAGATCGTACCAGGCATCGCGCGGGGTGAACGTCGTCAGGTAGAACTGCGGCGGTCCAAGCTCGTCCGGGTCGTCGTCGTGATCGTGGTCCTCGCCGGGGTTCGAGTCGAGCGGCTCCATCCGCCTCTTCTACCCGCACGAGATATGAACACGCCTGCCGGCGCACGGCGCCGGAGGCGTGTTCACAACGCCGGGCAGATACGCCCGCGCGGATTAGTAGCGGGAGCGGCGCAGCTGGACGGCGACGCCCGGGCCTGCGCCCGTCGCGAAGCGCGCGTTCTCGGCGGCGCGCTGCTGGCGGATTTGGGCCGCCATCGTCATGCGGTCGGACGGCGTGCGGATCGGGGTCGAGAACTCGCCGTTGCGAATCGGTTCGTTCGGATTGACGGTCAGCACGCGAACTGCCGCCGAGGCGGGGATTCGCATGACGCCCGGAGTCGGCAGGGAAGCACCTTGCGGGCGCATCTGCGCGCCGGCCGGCAGCATCAGCATCGCGGCGAGGCCGACACCGGCCAGCGTCGCGGTACGAACGAACGGGTGCTTCATGTCAGATGTACCCCAGCTTCGGATAGGTGCTGCCGACGATGTTGGTCGGATCGGCGCCGAGCGCCTGAACCATATCGGAGATGTAGTTGCGGAAGTCGACCGCGATGAGAGGATTCCCGTTCGCGTCGAGTTTGGTCAGGTCGGGATAGGCACCGTACACGCCAGGTTTCACGGGATCACCGACGATGAAGTGCACCGACGCCGTCCCGTGATCCGTACCGGCGGTCGAGTTTGCCTGAACGCGACGGCCGAAGTCGGAGTACGTCATGATCGCGACGTTCTTCGAGAGGCCATTCGCGGCGAGGTACCCGTAGAAGTCGCTGATCGCGAGCGAGAGATCGGCCAGCAGGCCGGGCTGACTGTTCGCGTTTTGCTGCGACGAGTGCGTGTCGTAGCCGCCTTGCGAGGCGAAGTACGCGCGCGACGGCGCACCGGCCTGAATGAGGCGCGCGATCTGCTTGAGCTGGCTGCGCAGCGAGCTGTTGCCGATCGCCGGATACGTTGAGCCGGACGCGTTGGCCGCGTAGCCTTTGACGACCCCGACGTAGGTCGTGGTCGACTCTGCGAGCGAGCGCGCGAACTCGGCCGACATGAAGTTCGACGCGTAGTCGTTGTTCGTCGACAGATCGAGGAGCCGGTTCGTGCAGTCGGTACCGCCGTCGCCGCAGGGGACCGAGAATCCGCCGATGTCACCGCCCAGCGCGAGCGGCGAGTTCTTCACGCCCGTCAGAATGACCGGCGAGGAGTAATTGACCGACACCGTCGGCGGGATCGCACCGGCGCCGCCGATCTGGTCGAAGCTCTGGCCGATCCAGCCGGTATTCGCCAAGCCGTACTTGTTGACGGAGCCGGTCGCCCAGTCGAACTGCGCGATGGCGTGGTCGGTGCGGTTCGGGTCGACCGGCGGCAGTCCGACGCCGAGCAGTACGGCAACTTTGCCCTGCCCGTACATCGCGCGCAGTTGGGTCATGTTCGGGTGGAAGGCATACGTCGTGGCCGAGGCGGCCGGCGTGAGGTAGTTCGGATCGAACGCCGTGCCGGCGGCCGTGATCTGCGCTTCGGTGTAGCCGAGGAGGCCGCCGCCGCCCGGGATCTGCCGCAGCGACGAATACGCACCGTACTGCGTCGTGGTAATCGGGATGACGGTGTTGAGACCGTCGTTTCCGCCGTTGAGGAAGATCGTGACTAAGGTGAGATTGCCCGAGGCCTCGGCGGCGATGCCGCGCATGAGCGCGGGCATCGAGAGCACTGTTGCGGTGGCACCGCACATGAACTGCCGGCGTGAGAACAGCATCAGTTGACCTCGTATTCGGGTGAGGTGAGTACCATCCACACGGCGCCGTTGACATTCTTGACGTTGTTGGCGAGATAGTTCTGCATCAGCGCCTGCAGCTCGGGCGAGCCGCCGTCGACCAGCGCGTCGAGCAGATAGTGCGTGACCGAGGCCGCAGTGTTCGCTCCGGTCAACGCCGTCAGGTTGGTGAAGTCGACGTTCGTGTCGCAGGTCGCACACAGCGTCGTGGTGCGCACGTCGTTGCTGAGGCTCGAGCCGTTGCTCCAGCGGGACAGGAGCAGAGAGTTGGTGAGCAGCGACTCTTTGTCACCCGGCGGATAGAACGAGAACACGGTCGGCGGGTACCAATGCTGCTGATCCATATTCCCGAGCGCACCGTAATCGCTGTTGTACGGCGTCTCCATCGTGGTCGTGAACGGGGTCGCGTAGGCGCCGTTGAGTTCGCGAATCGCGTCGACCACGTACTCGATCGGCTCCTTGACCATCGATCCCTTACCGCTGTAGAACTCTTGATCGTTCGCGATCGCCTGCATGACGTTGGCGATCTGGTTGGGACTCGAGACGTTGGCGTTCCACACCGCCGTGATGCGGCTGATGTATCCCGGCGACGGCGTTTCGGTCACGAACCGCTCGAGCAGTTCCTTGACTTGGAACGGCGCCGTGCTCGGATTGTTGACGAGCGAGTTGATGACTTTCGGGACGATCGTGGGATCGCCGGTGTCGACGATCGTCTGACCCATGATCGTGAACGGCCCCTTGGCGTGCCGCGAATTGTAGAAGCGCACGCTATCGACCGTCAGCGGGTTCACGAGTCCCGGATTCGGCGGTGCCTGCACTTGGAAACCCGTCAAGGCTTGAGCGATCTGCTTGACGTCGGCTTCGGTGTAGTTCTGGTTCGGCATCCCCGTCGAGGTGTTCATGACCTGGGAACCGTCCGGGTTGAGCTGTGAGACGCCCAGCACGTAAAGCTGCATCAGCTCGCGGCCGAAGTTTTCGTTGGGCGGGCTGGTGACGACGTTGGCGCCGTTATTGTTGTTGTTGTCGAGCCAGTAGAGCATCGCCGGCTCGACCGCGATGTCGGAGACGAGCTGCGCGAAGTTGCCCAGCGCGTCGCTCCGGACCGTGGCTTCGTAATGCGCCATCGCGCCGGCGTCGTTCACTTTGTCCTGGCTGACCGAGAAATGCTCGAGCCAGTGCAGCGTCACTTTTTCGAGCAGCTGGCGTTTCGACGCGACCTCGCGCTGCAGGATCTGACGCTGCAGGATGTTGCCGAAGGTATCGTAGCCGTTCATTGTCGAGGGTCCGGTGCCGTAGAGCGGCGTGGGCTCCATGTATTGCGAGAGCGCGGAATCGTCGATGCTGGACGGGTTCAGCTGCTGGGTGAGCCAGCTCGAGATCCCGGCCTTATAGACGGCGGTCACGTTCGCGGGCGTATCGGAGAAGCCGAAGCGCCGCAGGAAATATTGCACGTCCGAGCGCGACAACGCGGAAGGGCCGACCGAACGCATCGAGGCGAGCGTGCGGCGAACGCCGCCGACTTGCGCAACCCCGGACGCGCTCGACGCAGCAGGGGCCGCCGCGGTGACGACGTCGGCGACGACGCGGAACGCACCCGGCTCATGACCGGTCGTTCCGTTGATGCGCAGCACGAGCCGCGCGGCGCCGCTCGGGATCGCGATGTAGCCGCCGGTTCCGACCGTGGCCCAACTCGTGATCAGCGCACCGGACGCGGATGTAAAGGCTGCGATAAGAGATCCTGTGGGTGCGCCGGCCGCGACGCGTGCCGGAGAAAACGCCGACGCGCAGCCGTCGGGGTTCGTCGCGCGTCCGCACGCGCCGAAGGTGCCCATCGAGATCGAGCCGCTGGCGGTGATCCGCACGTACCGGCCGCCGGCGACGTCGACACCGGCGTCTGCACCGGCGTGTCCACGCGGGATCGCGCTTGCGACATAGGTCGTCGCGAACGTTTTGGGATTAGCGAGCGCCGGAGCCGCTGCCGATATAAAAGCAAGGGCGACAAGAAAGTAAAGTCGCTGTTTCATTACTCTTCCTCTGGTCGCTCTCCGACCGAGCGTCATGGTAGCATGCACACGGTAAGACCAGCAACCTTGGGCAGGGTTCGGATGCTAACGCGTCAACGTTAGTATGAACTTCGTCCTTCGGGATTGGATGATCGGGAGATCGATGCGTAACGTTTGGTTCGCCGGCGTCTTTTCGTGTCTGACCGTCGCTGCAGCATCGTGCGGCGGCGGCGGCGGCAGTAGTTCAAGCGGCGGCGGAGGGGGCGGAAAACCCAGTGGTGGCGCGGTTCCGTACGCGTTGCCGTCGGCGAGCCCAGCCGTGCTCAGCACGTATTCGATCAACTCGAATCCGACCGGATTGTCGGTGCAAGTCGACGGCACGACGATCGGCAAGACGCCTGCAACTGCCGCACCCGCATATGCCAAAACGTCACATGTGATTACGGTCATAGCACCGGGGAGTGCTGCACCCTACAGCGTCACGATTGCGCAGACAGCGAGTGGTTCTCAACAAATATTTTACAATTCACTCGTCGATACGGCTGCGAAGATCACCTCACTGACCCCGGGCGCGATCGCGCGGCACGCAGCGGTCCGTGCCGGCTCGATCGTGACGCGCGTCATTCCGAACCTGCAGGGGCGGCCGCTGTACAGCGACCATCGGCTGGCGGTCACCTACGATACGGCCGCGGTCGGCAGCCGCAGCGTCGAGACCCTCGAACGTCGGCACGGAGTCGCTTCCGCCGTGACCCTCTCGCAGGCCGGCGGGACGATCAGCCGCGTCGTGACCCTGGCTGCCGGTCAGTCGATCGACGCCGCGCGTCAAGCGCTCGCAGCCGAGGCCGGCGTCCGCAGTGTCGACCGCGTCGCGCTGCGCTACCCGCTCGGTGCCGTCTATCCGAACGATCCGCATTTCAATGATAGCGAGCAGTGGGATTTCTACCGCATCGACACCCCGGACGCATGGGGCTTCGGCCTCGGCTCGCACGCCGTCGCGGCGGCGATCGTCGATACGGGTTACGATCCCAGTCAGCCCGACGTCGCGCCGAACGTGACGTTCGCCGAAAAAGTGCTCAACGGATACATCGACACGACGACGGGCGCGGCGACCGACACGGACGGCCACGGGACCGTCGACTCGGGGATCGCATCGGCCGTCACCAACAACGGCGCCGGTTGGGCGGGGGTCGGCTACGGCGCGGCACTCCAGGAGTACAAAATCTACCCCGACGGCGTCGGTGCCGTCGCCGACACCGCCGATGAATCCGAAGCGATTCGCGAAGCGGTCGCGCACGGCGCGAAAGTGATCCTGCTCTCGCTGGGCGGATCGTCGTCTGCGGGACCGGATCCGGTCGAGCGCGATGCGGTCGCGTTCGCGATCTCGAGCGGCGTCACGGTCGTCGCCGCGACCGGCGACGAACGCGCAGGCAACCCGCCCGTGACGACGATCGATTACCCGGCGGCGTATCCGAACGTGATCGCGGTCGGTGCATCAGCGGTCAACGACTCGCAATACCCGGGTGACGGACTCGGCACGCCCGAGTACGTCGCCTCGTACTCGAACTCGGGTCCGGGCATCACGATGGTAGCGCCGGGCGGCGATCCGTCGTCCGTCAGCGACACCGATCAAGTGCACTGGATCGAGAACGCGTACACGACGCAGCCGTACAGCGGCATCCCCGGTTGCGCGAGCGGGACCGCGGCGAGTGATTGCGGTGCCAAGATGGCCGGAACGTCGATGGCCGCGGCGCACGTCGCAGGCGCCGCGGCCCTGCTGCTGGCGCAGAATCAGGCCCTCACGCCGGCGCAGCTGAAGACGTATCTCACAACAAGCGCCGACGACATCGGCGATCCGCTCGAAGGCGCCGGCCGGCTCAACGTCTATCGCGCGATGGCGAACGTTACCGGCAACCCGCTGACGGTCCCGGCGAAGTATCCGCCCGCCTACAACCAATTCGTCGCCTTCGCCTACACGAACATCGGCGCGAGCGCGACCATCCCGACGATCGCGGATATCACCTACCCGCACGGCGTCCCCGTCAACAGCGACGGAACGTTCCGCATCGCCGACTTGCCCGCGAACATCAACACCTACCGCATCGCGGTGTGGTACGACAGCAACGGCAACGGCAAGATCGATGCCGGCGACTACTTCGGCGTGACCGGCGTGTGCGCGAAGACGGGCGCCTGCGCCGGCGCCGGCTCCATCGCCGTCAAGGCAATCCCCACCTCACCGCAATTCGTGCTCCCATGAGCTCGCCGCGCAAGCCTTTCGAACCTGAGGTTCTCGTGAACGGACGTCACGCTTCATCGCGCACTTTCCTCATCGCGGCGCTGTTCGGCGCTGCTATCGCCATTGCGGCGGGCTGCGGCGGAGGCGGCGGAAGTTCGACGGCACCGAGCGGCGGCTCCGGGCCGGTCGCGACGGCGTCGCCCAGTCCCGGTGCCAGCCCCGTCACGCAATCGCTGAGTGTCGGTCAGGCGCTCGCGCCTTCAGCGACGTTCTCGCCGCTGCCGCTGACCGGTGTGGGGTCGACGACGATCACCATCGGCTTGACGTCGGCGAGCGCCAGCGCAACGGTGATCGCGACGGCGCAGGGAGCGCAGCCCAGCGGCGTCGCGGTACCGTCGGCAATGGCGCGCCGGCCGGCCTCGATCGGCGGTAGCATCGTGTCGCTCGCGTTCATCTCGGTTGCGACGACCAGCGGGTCGACGACATTGCAGAAGAGTCCCTCGTTTTCGGCGAGTTTCACCAATGCGCTGAGCGGTTCGAACATCTATCTGGCGCAGTACACGAACGGCACGTGGTCGACGATCGCGATCGGGGCGCTGTCGTCCGGCAACAAAGTTGCGACGTTCCTGCCGTTCACCGAGCCGATCACCTACGGAACCGCGGCGACGTGGTTCGTCATCTTCACCGACTCGTTGTCGCTGCCGTCACCGACCCCGGCGCCGAACCCCACCGGTGTTCCGACCGGTGCGCCGACCACCGCCCCGACGATCGGGCCGACTGCAGCCCCGCTCCCGGATGCGCTGCAATTCAACGTCCCCGGGCTGTACGGCGAGATCATCGCGAACGGACTGCCGGCGCCGCGTCAGCTTGTCGCACTCCCTAACGGCGACTTGCTCGTCGGTACCGACGACAAGAGCGGCACGGTGTGGATCGTTCCGCACGCTGACGGTCCCGCCGGCGCGGGCACGCCGAAAATTTTCACCACCGTCCCCAGCCCATCGACGCAAGAGCCGGCGCAAGGTTTGGCGTTCGACGGCAGCAACGTGTATATCGCCACCAACCAAAGCGTGTGGCAGGTGCCGTACAAGACAGGCGATCAGTCCGAACCGACGCCGACGGTCGAGATCGCCAAGGTTCGGCGCGGGCCGATCGCACCCATGAGCGACGGCGACGTGCACTTCACGAGTTCGGTCGCCGTCGTTTCGGCGACGACACCGAAGATGTTGTACGTCGGGGTCGGCTCGTCGTGCAACGCCTGCGTCGAGGTGGATCCGACGCGCGGCACGATTCAATCGGTCAATCTCAGCGCCGGACAGTTGTCGCAGACGTTGGCGGCATCGCGCTTCCGCAACGCGCTCGCGCTCGCCGTCAACCCCGCCACCAACACGCTGTGGGCGGGCGGTGCCGGACAAGACGATCTGCTGCAGCTCGACGGTTCGGTCGTCATCGGCGACAACAGCCCGTACGACGGCCATCCGTTCGAGTTCTTCGACCCCGTCACGACGCACAGCGGCATCCCCGATTACGGGTGGCCGGTGTGCGAGGAAAACAACCATCTGTACAACCCGCTCAATGCACCGGGCGCCACCTGCAAGGCGGTGGCACCGGCGACGGTGGGGTCGGGGATCAACGACGTTCAGCCGGCCGTCGAACTGTTCGCCTACTCGACGATCATCGGAGCCGCGTTCTATCCGGCCAACCAGACCGGCGCGAACGCCTTCCCCGCCAGCGTCCTCCCCGGCGGCCTCGGCGGCGTGTTCTTGTCGATGCACGGTTCGTGGCATGAGTCGGCCGCCAACATGGAGCCGATCGCGGTTCCCGAAGTCGTCTATGTGCCGATCACCTCGGGCACCGATCGGCCACAGACGGCGGTCAACATCTCAAATCCCGGCGCTCAGTGGGATACGATCCTGTACGGCTTCCAAGACCCGATCTCGGGAACACGCATCGGTCGTCCGGTCGGACTTGCGGTCGGGGTCACCGGCAGCTTGTTCATCGCCGACGACTTTGCCGGCGTCATCTATCGCATCCGGCCCGGCAGTGGACCGAGCGCGAAGCTGCGCCGGTCGCGGTTGAAGTAGGAGGGCACGATCTCTCTCCGTCGTCTGCTGGGTCTGTTCGCGCTCGCGGCCATCTTGACCGCGAGTATTGGCCCCACCGTCGCTCGCTCGTCGCTCGCAGAGCAGCCGATCGTGCTGCCGGTGTCTCAAATCCCCGTGGCCCGCGCGGCCGCCGTCTTGCGGCGGCTGTTTCCGGCCGCGCGTTTCACCGTCGAGCCGAACGCGAACGCGATCATCGTGTTGGCGCCGCCGTCGCTCGTGCCCGCGATTCAAGGCGTGCTCACCGGTATCGACGTGCGCAGCCCCGTCGCGCCCGCCGTCGACGCGATCGCACTGCAATTTCTCACCCCGCGCGAAGCGGTTGCGCACCTGCGGCCGCTCTTCCCCACCGCGCACATTGAAGCCGGACCGCACCGCACGCTGCTGCTGCGCGCGACGCCGCAGCAACTGGCGCAGATCCACGCCATCCTGGCCTCGCTTGACGTCGCCCCGGCGGCGAAGGTCGCGCTCTCGCGGCCCGGGACCTCCGCCGAGGCGTTCCATCTAATGCAGGCGTCGTCGCGCGACGTCGCGCGCTACCTCGCCGCTGCGTTGCCCGGAGCGCGCGTCTCGATCGCGGGCGGGAGCGTCATCGTCGTCGGTTCGAATCCGGCGATCGTCCGCGCGCGCAAACTGGTCGCCGAACTCGACGTCCCTCCCGCGGGGACGCGTTTCACGCAAGTCTATCGCATCCGCACCATCGATGCGGGTTCGGTTGCCGATCTGCTGCGGCGCTCGTTTCCAGACATCACGGTGACCGTCGACAAAGAGGTCAACGCGCTCTCGGTCGTCGCGACGTCGACCGAGCAGCGCCGGATCGCCGACGCGATCGCACAGCTCGACACGGCGACGTCTTCCTCGTATAGCGGAGGCACGGCCAACCCGGCGATCACCGTCAGCGGCAACGGTTTCGAAATCTACACGCTGCGCGCTGCGCTCCCCGGACTCAACGGCAACCCCTCGACCACGGCCAACGATATCGCATCCACCGTCACGCAGGCGCTCAGCGCGAGCGCTCCCGACCTGCACATCACCGTCTCGGCGACCTCGCAGCAGCTGATCCTGACGGGCAGCCCGGCGGGCATCGCGATGGCGCGCGATCTGATCGGCCAGCTCGACGTGGCGCAGAAGCTCGTCGTGCTCGACACGCAGATCCTCGAGATCGACGAAACCGTCGCCAAGGATCTCGGCCTGTCGTTCCCAACCCCGGTCGTCTCGAGCACCTTCAGCGAAGTCGTGCCGACCGATGCCAACGGCAACACGCTGCGCATCGGGCGCCTGCAGGCCATCACCCGCACGCCGCTCTCGCTGCCGGTTCAGCTCAACCTGCTCGTCTCGAACGGGACGGCGCGCGTACTCGCCGATCCGCGCATCACGACCGTCTCTGGCCGTACGGCGACGATTCGCGCCGGCGACACGATCGCGATCGAGACGACGGCCGGCGGCGGCGCCGGAACGGTTGCGACGACGCAGATTCAGACCTTTCAGACCGGCGTGACGCTCGACATCACGCCGATCGTGAACGCCGACAACTACGTCAGCGTGACGCTGCATCCGAGCGTCAACAGCGAGACGGGGATCTTGAACGGCATCCCGCAGATCTCGACGCGCGACACGCAGACGACCGTCGCGCTGCAGGAAGATCAGACGCTGATCATCGGCGGTCTGATTCAGCAAACCGACCAGCGCACCTACAACAAAATCCCGCTGCTCGGCGACCTGCCGCTGATCGGCAGCATCTTTCGCGAGAACGTCGTCAACGGCACGCGCAACGAGTTGATCATCACCGTGACGCCGCACATCGTCGTCGCCGGCGACAACGGCGCATTCCACACGCATCAGTCGCAGCAGCTGGTAACGCCGCCGCCGATGCCTGCCCTCATGACGCCGGCGCCGCTGCCGACCCTGGCGCCGACGACGCAGCTTCCCGCGCCGCGCGCCGCGCTGACGCCGGCGCCGTTCCTGCCGCCCGCGAACATCGCGCTAGCGCCGCCGCTCGCGCCGCCGGTCGTGCAGAGCACGCCGCCGCAGCCGGCCTCGGGCGTAGCGCCGGCCGGCTCGTCGCCGTTCCCGACGCTCAATACGTTCACGTACGGCTCGGTCCCACAGAACAATTTCGCCAAGCCGACCGATCCGGTGCAGATCTTCTATGCAACGTTCTCGCCGACGGTGCTGTCGCGCAACGCGGTCGTGACGCTCAACGTCATCACGACGACGAACGCGCAGCAGGCGACGCTGACCTACGGCACGTTCACGCAGCAGCTGACGCAGATCAACCCCGGTCAGTGGCAAGCACACTTTCAAATCGCACCGATGTCGCTCCCCGCGCCGCCCGCTAACGTCTCGCTGACGCTCTCGGCGGCGCGGACGTACGGCTCCTCACAGTCGATCGCGATCCCGGTCAGCGTTACGCCGTGACGGCCTCGCGCGGCGGACTGATCGCGCTCGTGCTCGGATCGCTGCTCGCGGCGGTCGTCGCGTGCGGCGGCGGCGGCGGGAGCGGGATCGTCGTCGGGCCGGCGCCGACGCCGATTGGGAGCGCGGGCCCGACACCCGGACCGTGCGGGACGCCGGTCGCCAATGCCGTCTTCGTTGCGATGGCGTCCTACATCACCGCCACCACCGATCCGACCTACGGGATCATCAACGGCTACGCATTGGTCGCGATCGACGGTACCTACAGCAACGTGGCGCAGCCAATTCAGATCCGGCCCGGCGACACGCTGCAATTCGTCAACGTCGAGCCGGCACCCGATCCGTCACAAGCGCCGATCCAGCATTCTGCGATCAGCCTGCAGGGCGCGGTGTTTCCGACGCCGGTGCCGACCCCATCGCCGAGTGCGTCACCCGGTCCAACGCCGACGCCGATTTTTCCGTCCAGTGCGCAGTCGGCGACCGGCAGCACGATTTCCAGTTCGCTGTGGTCGACCGGACGCGTTCCGGCGAGCGAAACCGACACGCTCTGCTACTCGCCGACCTTCACCACGGCGACGCAGGGCACGTACGCGTTCGGCGATTACGATTACTATGCCATCACCAACATGCGCGACGTGATCGTCGTTTCGAGCAGCGCGACGCGTGCGCGACTGCGGAATGCCGCCGCCGTCGTGCGGCGCCGCCCTTAGTCGTACACCCCGCGCACGCTCCAGTCCGTACCTTCGCGCGCGATGCGCACCAGCGCGCCGTCGTCGAGGCAGACGTCGTACTCGTCGCGTGCGAACGGCGCGCCTTCGCCGGTCGCCGGACCCCACCAGCGTTCCTCGGTGCGCCAGGGTCCTGCAACTTCGACGACTTGCTGCGGCGGCGAGCCGATGAAACGCGGCATGCCGTCGAGGACGCGCACGTCGATCGCGCGCGGCGCGACCAGACGCAGCTGCAGCGTTGCGGCGGCCGGCAGCGCGGGCGGTTCGGTGCGCGGTCCGCGCGTCGCGAGCAGATCGAGCGTGAACGGCTCGAGCGCAAAGCGGCGCTCGATGCGCGGCCCGTCGACGACGCGCGCGCGCAGCGCACGCCCTTCGCCGAGTGCGGCGTCGAGCCGCGCCAGGACGACGCCGACCGCATCCGGATCGGGATCGCCGGCGGCGAACAGCGACATCGCGACCCCGCCCGCAGCGAGCTCTTCGGCGGCGAGGCGTAACCCCGCGACGGGCGCAGCGAGCGTCACGCCTTCGAGGCGCGCGCGCAACAGCTCGAACAGCGTCGCCGGTACCGCGGTCGGCTGCGCAACGCGCGTCGTCAGCACGCGCGTCTCACCGTCGTCACACTCGAGCGTCAGCACGAGCCGGCCGGCGCGTTTGCCGGCCGTCGCAAGATCGTCGACGACCCAGCCGACGAGCGTGCGCAGTGCGAACAGCACCTGTTCTTCCGAATTCGCCTCGCCTTCGCCGTACAGCGTGCGGTCGACGCGCAGCGCTCGCGGCCGCGGCTCGAGTGGACGGTCGTCGATGCCGCGCGCGCGGTCGTGCCAGTCCGCCGCCTGCGCGCCGAAGCGGCGTACGAACGGCCCGTGCGGGAGTGCGGCGAGTTCGCCGAGCGTCGTCACGCCGAGCAGCCGCAGCCGCTCGCGAATGCGTTCGTCGATCTCCAGCAGCTCGAGCGGGAGCGGCGCGACGAACACGGCCGGATCGCCGTCGCAGACGATGCCGTCGCCGCGCCACGCGGCGGCACGCGCGACGAAGGGATTGGGTCCGCACGCCACCCGCAGCGGAAGCGCAAACTCCGCCAGCGCGCCGCGCACGGCCGCGACCCAGCCGGCCGGATCGCCGCCGATGCCGTGCATCTCGAGGAAGGCCCGCCCGAAGCCACCATCCTCGACCAACGGCGAGGCGGTATCGAGCGCGTCGAGGACGGCGGCCCACACCTGCGCGTCGGCGGCGGGGTCGTCGAAGAGGGTGCGGGCGTCGTGCGCGACGGCCTGCGCTTGGACGAGGGTCATCCCGGGCCGCACGCCGAGCGCCGCCGCGGTCAGGGTGCAGTCGACGACGCGGCCGCGCTCGACCCGGTCGGCCAGGATCAGCGGGGCTTCGAGCCCCAGGCCGGCGCGGCTGCGGCGGGCGACGGCGAGCCGGAAGGCGGGGATCCAGACGCAGACGACCGGCATGGGATCGCCAGGATAGCGAACATATGTTCGATTCGTCAAGCGCCACAGTGCGAAACTCCGTGTCCCTGACCCCTCCCCCTCAGGGGTAGGGATAACTTGTTGCAAAGCGGGTGAAAATCGCTGGACACCCCCTCCCCCGGAGGGGGTATGCTACGAGCATGGATATTATGAATAGAGCGGTACTGCGGGCATTAATGGCAGACGAGGACGGCGCCACCATGGTTGAGTACTCCCTCGTCGTCGGCCTCATTTCGATGCTCTGCATCGCTGCGATCAGTTCCCTGGGTGGAAAAGTCAGCAAGATGTTCAGCACGATCGGGAATTCCATCGGGGCAGCCTAAGGAGGCGTAACGAAGCTTCGCCGGAGCTTCGTTTCGAGCACGTGCTGCTCGCGCTGCTGCCGGTTCTCTTGGCCGTGCTCCCGACCTACGGGCCGATCCCGGCGCCGTCACCGACGACACCGGCCGGGATGCGTATCCCGACCGCGCCGGGCGAGGCGCTGATCCTCAAGTCGAACTCCACCAACACCGCCGGGTATCGCCTGCGCGTCTATGCCGCCGGCTACACGACGCTGCAGCAAGGCGATGTCGCGCTTCGCAAGCGCGTCTCGCTGCAGCTGGTGCGGCAGTTTTTCGCCGACCTGCGCGCAGCCGGTCCGCTGGACCGCCTCCCAATGCGGCGCTGCATGAAGAGCGCGTCGTTCGGCACCACGCTGCAGATCGTGTACGAAGGCAAGACCTCGCCCGACCTCTCCTGCCCCGGCACGTCGCGCGCGCTCGAGATCGATGCGGGGGCGCTTGCCGATGCTGCCGGCGTGTCGCTGTTTCCGCGGCCGCTGCGCGGCGTGCTTTGATGAGATCGTCCTGAGAGCGCGGTGAACGTTCTCTGAGATTGCGTGAAGTCGAGCTCCGGCTTGCGTACGATGTGCGTGGATATCGAACCCGCACTCATTTGCTTCTGGAGGTCCCCATGTTCACCAAACTCGTTCTCGCCTCGACGCTCCTGGCCGTGTTCGTCGCTCCGTTGGCCGCCAATGCCGGCGAAGTGCAGAATCGCATCAACGACCAGCGCGGTCGCATCAATCAGGGCGTGCGCAACGGTTCGCTCACGTACGGCGAGTACAACCGCCTCGACCGTTCCGAGAATCGCATTCAAGCCGAGCGCAATCACGATCTGCGCCAGAACGGCGGCCATCTGACGCCGGGCGAGCATCAGTCGCTGAACCGCCAAGAGAACCGTCAGTCCCGTCGCATCTACTTCGACAAGCACAACCAAGCGCATCAGCCGTAAGCGCGAACATCACGACGTGAGCGCGCGGCGCTCCGGCGCCGCCGCCGCGGTCAGCGTGCGTTCGCGCACGTCGACGAGCGGCGGACGTTCTTCGAACGGCTCGCATCGCACCAGCGCGTCGCCCACCGGGGCGGCGCGTTTGTGTTTGCGCACGACGGCACGCACATCGAAGCCCGCGAACTCGCTCAGATGTCCGGCAGGTCCGTTCCAGCGCACGCGTTCGAGCGCCGTTGCAAGCCGCACCGATGCGACGTAGCACAACTCGTTCGACGCTTCATCGCCGGCCGCGACCAAGAGCGCGTTGGCGCGATGGGTGAGGCTCGCCAGACGGCTCCACATCGCCGCGCCGGTGCCGCGTCCGCTGGGCAGCGTCGGCAGGATCACCACGGTGAAGGCACCCGAACGGACGATGATATCGGCAGCGCGCGCGGCAGCGACCGGTTCGCACGCGGGGACGATCAGCAGCCGTTCGAGCCGCACGCCGGCTGCGGCCAAGGCGGGCGGGAACAGGTCGACGCCGATCAGCGCGCCGAGCCCGCGCCGGGTCGCAGCGGCCAGCAAACGCGCGGCCAGCGTGCTGCGCCCCGAGCTCGGCGGACCCTCCAGCGTGGCGACCGTCCCGCGCGGGAACCCGCCGCCCAGCGCGGCGTCGAGCGCGTCCAGCCCCGTACGCACCAGCGCCTCGTCGCCCAGCACGAAGGCTGCCGCCGTCGCCTCGCGGTGACCGCGCTCGAGCCGCTCACGCAACGCCGCGAAGGCGGGATCGACGCCCATGGGGGACCCATGTTAATCGAACATATGTTCGATGTCAAGCAAGCCCTCGGGTGCGGGAAGGGACAAGCGTGAGGCGTGGGGATGTTTCGGAGAGCCCGTGACCGCACTTCCGACGATCTCCGCCGCGGCGATCCGCGTTGCGCCCTTCGCCTACGCCGACCGCACCCTCGCCAACGGCTTGCGTGCCATCGTGATCCCCGACCGCCGCGTGCCGTCGGCGGCGCTCAACGTTGCCTACCGGGTCGGCGGGAAAGACGATCCGCCGGGCCGCTCGGGGTTCGCGCACCTGTTCGAACATCTGATGTTCAAAGGGACCACGGATACGGCGCCGGAGACGATCGATCGCCTCACCGAAGACGTCGGCGGCTTCAACAATGCCTTCACGACCGAAGACATCACCAACTATTACGAAGTGATCCCGTCGAATCACCTCGAGCGGCTGCTGTGGGCCGAGGCCGACCGGCTCGCCGCGCTGACGGTGAACGAGGACAACTTCATCACCGAACGCGAGGTCGTGATCGGCGAATACGACCAGCGCATCCTCGCCGAGCCGTACGGCATGCTCGACGAACTCGTCAACCGCGAAGCGTACCGCGTGCATCCGTACCGCAACGGCGTGATCGGCAGCCCGGCCGAACTCAACGCGGCCTCGCTCGCCGACGTCGTCGCTTTCCACGCGACGTATTACCGGCCCGACAATGCGGTCGTGGTCGTCGCGGGTGACTGCGACGTCGAGGAAACGTTCGGCTGGATCGAACGTTACTTCGGCCGCATCGCGACGCCGGCGTCAGCGATTCCGCGCGTGCGGGTCGTCGAACCGCCGCAGACCGCCGAGCGCGAGTTCACGTACCGGGCGGCGAACGTGCCGCTCCCGGCGCTGGAAGAAGCGTATCACATTCCGGACGCCGCGCATCCCGATGCGGCCGCGCTCGACGTGCTCGAGACCGCGCTTGGCGCCGGACGTTCGTCGCGGCTCTACACGGTGCTGATCTACGAACGCCAGCTCGCCACCAGCGCGTGGGCATCGGCGGATTTGCGCGAGCAGCCGGGGCTGTTCAGCGTGCGTGTGACGTGCGCGCGCGGGGTCGCGCTCGGCGACGCGCGCGCCGCGCTGCGCGAGGAACTCGAACGCGTGCGCAGCGAGCCGCTCGCCGAAGTCGAACTCGAACGCGTCCGCACGCAGATCGCGAGCGCGCTCGTGCGCGCACGGCAGACGAACAATGGCATCGCGACGGCGTTCGTGCGCGCGACGACCGAACGTGGCGATCCGGCGACCGTCAACGGCGATCTCGAACGCTATCTCGCCGTGTCGGCCGCCGACGTGCAGCGCGTCGCGCTCACGTATCTGGGCGCCGAAAACCGCACCGTGATCGAGTATCTTCCCGCGTGAACGACGGCGCCACGCTCCCGGCCGCGGGACCGCCGCACCAAGCTGCGATTCCGACGTCGAACGAACGGACGCTCGACAACGGCTTGCGCGTCATCGCGTTCGAACAGCGCAATCTGCCGCTGGTCGCCGCGCAGCTCGTCGTGCGCTGCGGCGGCGCCGCCGAGCGCGAAGACGAAGCCGGGCTCTCGGCGATGGTTGCCGCGCTGCTCACTCAGGGCAGCGCGCGGCTGAGTGCGCCCGAGATCGCAGCGGCGGTCGATGCGCTGGGGGCGCGGCTCGACGCGGGCTCGGGGTACGACGCCTCGGTGGTCAGCGTCAGCGCGACGACGCCCGCCTTCCCGCAGGCCTTCGAGCTGCTCGCCGACATCGTGCGCGCGCCGGCGTTCGCGCCCGCGGAAGTCGAGCGCGTACGGACCAAGTCCATCTCCGACCTCAGCTTGACGTATGCGAACCCGAGCGCGGTCGCACGTCTGGTCGGGCATCGCGTCGCGTACCGCGACGCGCCCTACGGTCACCCGCTCGCCGGCACGGCGGCGACGCTCGCCGCGCTCGGCCGCGACCGCGTGGCGTGGTTTCACGAACGCTTTTATCGCCCCGACGACGCGGCGCTCGTGATCGGCGGGGATCTCACTGCCGACGAGGCCTTCGCCATGGCGGAACGCGTGCTGGGCAATTGGCGCGCGCCCGCGACGCCGCTCACGGTGCCGTCCGGCGCGCCGATTCCGCCGCCGCGCGCGCAGATCGTCATCGTCGACAAACCGGAATCCGGGCGTACCGCGCTCGGTGCCGGACGCGTCACCATCCCGCGCCGCTCGCCGGATTACGTTGCGGCCGTCGTCGCGACCGCGGTCCTGTCCGGCTACAGCGGGCGCATGAACCAAGAGATTCGCGTGAAGCGCGGGCTCTCGTATGGCGCGCACGCGTCGTTCTCGCCGCGCCGCTTGCCGGCACTCTTCACGGTCTCGACGCTCGTCGATCACGGGCGCGCGGTCGAGGCGACCGAGGTGACGCTCGCAACGCTGCGCTCGCTGGTCGACCGCCCCGCGAGCGATGACGACCTCGTCAGCCGCAAGGCGACCGTGACCGGCGGCTTCTATCGCGGCATCGAAACGATCGACGGCATCACCGGCGCGCTCGCGGAACACGTGCTGTTCGATTTGCCGCCGGACGACCTGCAGCAGTTCGCCGCGCGCGTCGAAGCGGTCGACGCAGCCGCCGTGCGCGACTTCGCCGCGCGTATGCTCGTCGACGACGTCTTCGTCGTGCTGGTCGGGGACGCGTCGCGCTTCGCGAGCGAGCTCGCGCGCACGCATCCCGTACGCGTCATTCCGGGCGACGCGCTCGACCTCGGCGCGCCGGCGTTGGAAGCGAGCGCGCCGGTTGAGGGTCGACCGATCGTGCACGACGGCGTAGGCTAGCGGAATGCCCGCATCGACGACGATCCGCCGCCTTGCCGACCGCGCCCGCTACGATCGCGAGACGCTCGACGCGATTCTCGACGATGCCTATGTGGCGCACGTCGGAGTCGTCGTCGACGGCGCGCCGGTCGTGCTGCCGTTCGCCTGCGCGCGTGTCGGCGACGAACTCGTGCTGCACGGGTCGACGCGTGCCGGCACCCTCTCGCTGATCGCCGACGGAACACCCGTCTGCGCGACGGTGACGCACGTTGACGGACTCGTGCTCGCGCGCAGCGGCTTTCACTCCTCGATGAACTATCGCTCGGTCGCGATCCATGGGATCGCGCGCTTGCTCGACGCCGTGATGGATCATCTGCTCCCGGGCCGGCGGGCGGCAATTCGCGGCATGAACGAAGGCGAACTCGAAGCGGTCGCGGTCGTCGCGATCCCGCTGACGACCTTTTCCGCGAAAGTGCGCACCGGCGGTCCCAAGGATGCGCCGGAGGATCTGGCTTCAACCGAAATTTGGGGCGGCGTCATCCCGCTGCACACGAGCTTCGGCGACCCGATCCCCGACGCAGCCACCGCACCCGGCGTCCCGCCCCCATCGGTGACGCGCTAACCCGAACCTAGGGGATCAGCAGCAGCTTTCCGGTGGTGCTGCGGGATTCGAGGTCGCGCTGGGCTTGCGCGGCGTCGGCGAGCGGGTAGGTCGCGCCGATGCTCGCTTTGAGCGTCCCGGCCTCGACCATCGAGAACAGATCGC
>Ga0302311_10002318_pt1 | contig 21704 bp, 24 predicted proteins | sample III_Palsa_N1_3_FD_200449 | JGI IMG/M metagenome (GOLD analysis project Ga0302311, IMG submission 200449) | Peat permafrost microbial communities from Stordalen Mire near Abisko, Sweden - III_Palsa_N1_3 | ecosystem: Environmental > Terrestrial > Soil > Palsa > Peat permafrost | place: Sweden... | reverse complement strand
GACGAACAGGGTCGAGTCCGGCGCGGTGTAGTCGTCGGTGTGCAGCACGAAGCCACGTTCACGCTCCACGGGACCGCCGGAAAGCACCGGCCGGTCGGGCATGCGGCTGGTGGTCTCGACGCCCAGCCGGCGGAACAGGTCCGGCACGGTCAGCCCATCCACCGGCATGTTGACGGCGATGCCCATGGCGTGTTCGGCCGAGTGGGCGCACATCAGGATCACGGCCCGCTCGAAGCGGGGATCGTCGATGCCGGGCATGGCGATCAGCATCCGGCCGGCCAGGAAGGTCCCGGCCGGTGTCTCGTCGCTGATCATGATCCCGTCATCACGGAGCGGCATACGGCCCTTTTAGCGCGGATGCGGGACCGCGTCATGGGCGGTTATTACGTCCGACGCCGCTTGCGCGCGCCCCCTTGAGCGCCTTTATTCGCTGCGCCTGCGGCGGCCCGCCGCACCACGAGATAAGTCGGAGCCTGCCCCCATGACCATCAATGTCGGCGATACCCTTCCCGCCGCCCAATTCATGACCATGACGGCCGACGGCCCGCGGCCGATCACCTCCGACGAGGTGTTCAAGGGCAAGAAGGTGGCGCTGTTCGCCGTGCCGGGCGCCTTCACCCCGACCTGTTCGGCCAAGCACCTGCCCGGCTATCGCGACCACGCCGACGACTTCAAGGCCAAGGGCGTCGACACCGTCGCCTGCATTTCGGTCAACGACGTGTTCGTGATGGGGGCCTGGGCCAAGGACCAGAATGTCGGCGACAAGGTCCTCTTGCTGGCCGACGGCAACGGCGACTTCACCAAGGCGATCGGCCTGGAGCTGGACGGCTCCAAGTTCGGCATGGGCGGACGGTCCAAGCGCTATTCGATGATCGTCGACGACGGCAAGGTCGTGACGCTCAACGTCGAGGAGGGCGGGGAATTCAAGGTCTCGGCCGCCGACTACACCCTCGCGCAGGTCTGACGACCGTGGTGGAGGTGGCCAAGACGTCCGATCCGGTCCGCCTCGGCTACCTCCAGTCCGCCCTCTCCGACGCGGGCATCGAAAGCTTCGCCTTCGACACCGCCGCCGGCGCCCTGTGGCCAGGCGCCATTCCACGCCGGCTGATGGTGGGGGACCGCGACGCCTGGCGTGCGCGCCAGGTGATCCAGCACGCCGAGGCCGAGGTCGATCGCTGACCGTTCGATCGTGAGCTTGACCGCCGTCCTCCGCCGGAGGACAATCAGCAACTCTGACAACTACAGTTAGGACCCTCCCATGCTCGCCCGCCGCCTCGCTCTCGCCGCCGCCAGCCTTTCCTTGTTGGGGGGCCTCGCTCTACTGGGCGCCCCCGCCGCCCTCGCCCAAATGCCGGCGCCCAATGTGATCAAGGACCCCAAGGCCGCGCCGGCAGGGGTGTACAAGCTCGATCCCCGTCACGCCTCGGCGACGGTGAAGCTGGCCCATATGGGCCTGTCGCACTACACCCTGCGCCTCGACACCATCGCCGGCAGCTATACCTACGATCCGGCCCATCCCACGGCCACCCAGGTCAGCGTGACCCTCGATCCCAAGTCGGTCGACACGGGCGACACCAAGTTCAACGAGGAGATTTCCGACAAATTCCTCGACGCTGGCAAGTTCCCGACCATCACCTTCACCTCGACCAAGATCATCGCGGGCGCCGGCGACCGCGGCGAGGTTGAGGGGATTCTGGACTTCCACGGCGTGCAGAAGCCGGTGACCCTGCATGTGACCTACCGCGGCTTCGTCGAGATGATGAAGCAGCAGCGCATGGGCTTTTCCGGCGAGGCCACCTTCAAGCGTTCGGACTTCGGCGCGACCAGCTATATCCCGCTGGTAGGCGACGAGATCACTCTGCTGGTCGAAGTCGAATTCGCCAAGCAGTAGGCGGCGACACTCGGGTTTGATGAAGCTTGCGGCTTTGTGAGCCGGGGCGCGGGATCAGCCCATCCCGCGCCTTCATCCTGTAACATCGGCGCAACCCGGCCAGCTTAGCCTTTCGGCTTGCCGGCTGATTGCCGAAGAAGGGGCGTCCTTGGCTCGACCGATCTCCCGTTATTCAGCCGTCGCCATCGCCTTCCATTGGCTGATCGCGGCGCTGATCCTGGCCAATATCGGCCTGGCCTGGACCTTCAAGAACACGCCGCAGGGCCTGACCTGGTTCAAGCTGATCCAGTTGCACAAGTCGGTGGGCATAACCGTGCTGGTGCTGAGCCTGCTCCGGCTGGCCTGGCGCCTGTTCAATCCGCCGCCGCCACATCCGCCGACGCTCAAGCCGTGGGAGCATATCGCCTCCCAGGTCGTGCACTGGGGTTTTTACGTGATCATGATTGCCATGCCGCTGACCGGCTGGATCATGGTGTCGGCCTCGGCCCGCAACCTGCCGACCGTCCTCTATGGCCTGGTCCCCTGGCCGCACATCGGCTTCATCCACGCCCTGGCGCCGGAGGCCCGCAAGGCCTGGAGCCACTGGGGCGAGACCGGGCACGGCCTTCTGGCCTGGCTCGCCTACGCCCTGATCGCACTGCACGTGGGCGCGGCGCTCAAACATTGGCTGATCGACCGCGACCCGGTGATCGGCCGTATGATTCCTTTTTTGGCGCGAGGAGCGCGTACCCATGCGTAGACCCCTGATCGCGGTCGCCGTCCTGGCCGTGGCCGTCGCCGGCCTGGCCGCGAACGCCGCACAAGCCCCCAAGCCCGCACACAAGCCCGGGACCGCGAGCGCGCCCACCGCCGCGCCGGTCTGGATGGTGGACAAGGCGGCGTCGCGCCTGACCTTCCGGGCCAGCGCCAATGGCGAAGGCTTCGACGGGGTGTTCAAGACCTGGGACGCGCAGATCGCGTTCGACCCCAAGAACCTGAAGGCGTCGCACGCCATGGTGACCGTGGTGATGTCCTCGGTGGTCACCGGCGATCCGACCCGCGACCAGATGCTGCCCACCGGCGACTGGTTCGATGTCGGCAAGTTCGGCAAGTCGGTCTTCGAGACCAACGCCATCACCCAGACCGGCCCCGACCACTACGTCGCCGCTGGGACTCTCACGATGCACGGCGTGAAACGTCCCGTCACCCTGCCCTTCACCCTGACCATCGACAAGGACGTGGCCAAGATGGACGGGTCCGCGACGCTGAACCGGATGGACTTCAGCGTCGGCCATGGCCAGGCCGGCGGGCCCGAGACCGTCGCGCCGCAGGTGTCGGTGGCCGTCAAGCTCACCGCGCACAAAGCCCATTAGGGCCGTTGGCCGATACCGTCCAGCAGGCCGTCCGGGCGCTCGGCGACGGCGCGCTCGTCATCCTGCCGACCGAAACAGTCTATGGCTTGGCCGCCGACGCCGCCAATCCCGAGGCCATCGCCCGCCTCTACGAGGCCAAGGGTCGGCCGCGGTTTAATCCCCTGATCGCACATGTGGCGGACCGCGCCATGGCTGAACGGGTCGCCCCGCTTCCGCCGCTGGCGGCGCAGCTGGCGGACGCCTTCTGGCCGGGTCCGCTGACCCTGGTCGTGCCGAACGGCGATGGCGAGGCGGTGTGCGACCTGGCCCGCGCCGGGCTCGACACCGTCGCCCTCCGCGCGCCCGCCCATCCGTTGGCGCAGGCAGTGATCGCCGGCTTCGGCCGGCCGGTCTGCGCCCCCTCGGCCAACCGCTCGGGCCGCCCGAGCCCGACCACCTTCGCGGACGCGATAGAGGAGACCGGCCCTTCCGCCGCCGCCGCGCTCGACGGCGGACCATGCGCGGTCGGCGTGGAGTCGACCGTAGTCGCCATCATCGGCGACGAAGCTCGACTGCTCCGCCCAGGCGGCCTGGAGCGTTCGGTGATCGAAGCGGTGACCGGGCGGCTCGCGGCGGGGCCGGAGGACGCCCACCGCTCCCCCGGCCGGTTGGCGTCGCACTACGCGCCGACTGCGCCGGTGCGTCTGGACGCGGCCACGCCGCGCGATGGGGAGGCCTGGCTCCCATTCGGCCTTCTTGCCGAAGGGCCGCTGGTCTTCAATCTCAGCCCCACGGGCGACCTTCGCGAGGCCGCGGCCAACCTGTTCGCTCACCTGCGCGCCGCCGATCGATTGGGCCCCACGGCCATCGCCGTGGCGCCGATTCCAGACCGGGGCCTGGGCGAAGCGATCAACGACCGTCTCCGCCGCGCCGCCGGCTACATCGGCTAGAGAGTTAGGGCATGTCCGGGCGGCCGAACCGGAGTCGGATCACCTCGGCCGTGGTCAGACCATGGTCCTCAGGGCGGCCGCCAGCCGGTCGACCTCCGCCTCCTGGGTGAAGAGGCCCGGCGTGACGCGCACGCACGACCCGGCGGCCGCACCCGATCGCTCGACCGTGAAAATGTTGAAGCGCTTCAGGAGATCCGCCGCCAGCGCGCGGTTCTCGGCCTCGCTGACGGCGCCCTTCAGCCGGAAGGAGGTGATGCCGCAGGTCAGGCGCGGGTCCGCCGGCGTCAGGATCTGGATCCGGCCCTGGCCGCGCATCGACTCGGCCCAGCGGTCGCGCAGATAGCGCAGCCGTCGCTCCTTGGCGCGCGCACCGATCCGCTCATGGAAGTCCAGCGCCTGCTCGACCGCGAGATAGCCCGCGAAGTTCGAGGTGCCGGTGTGGATGCGACGACCGATCGCGTCGGAAGGGGACGGGTCGACGCCGATGGCGGTATCGATGTCGCCGATGCGCGAGCGCGTGACGTACATCACGCCCACGCCGATCGGCGCGCCGATCCACTTCTGGCAGGTCAGGCCCACAAAATCAGCCTTCAGGTCAGGCAGCGTGAAGTCGAGCTGGCCCCAGGCGTGGGCGGCGTCGACGATGACGTCCACGTTATGGCGGCGCGCGATCCCCATGATCTCGGCCACCGGCATCACCAGGCCGGTCCGATGGCCGACCTGGGTCACCAGCAGCAGCCTGACCTTGGGGTTGGCGGCGAGCGCCTGCTCATAGGCGTCGAGAATGCCCTGGTAGGTCCCGGGCTCGGGCAGGTTGAAGGTCACGACGTCGACGCCGCGCCGCCCCTTCAGCCAGCGGAAGGCTTCCTGGACGCTGTCGTAGTCCAGATCGGCGTACATCACCTGGTCGCCCGGGCGCAGCCGATTGTAGCCGGCGACCAGGGTCACCAGCGATTCGGTGGCGCCGCGCGTGAAGACGATCTCGTCGACCCCCACGCCCAGGTTGGCGGCGACGCGGGCGCGCACGCGCGCCGTATCCGCCCCGGCGCCGCGGCGCGTGTAGAAAGAGGTCTCGGTGTTCACTTTGAGCAGGTGGGTCCGGTACGCCTCGAGCACCGGCCGGGCCATCATGCCGTAGTTGCCGTTCTCGAGCTGCACGACCTCGCGGGTCACGTCGTACTGGGCGGCGACGCTGCGCCAGAACCCCTGGTCGTCCGGGGCGGCGTCGCGGCCGGCCTCGAACAAGGGGACGGAGGGCGGAGCGATCGGCTGGGCGTCCGCGGCCGGGGCCGCCGCGGACGCGCCGAGGCCCAGGCTCGCGCCGAGCAGGCCACGACGGTTCAGTTCGCTCATGGCGTCCTCCTCCGCTGGATTCAAAAGTTTGAATCGCGTTCTCACCGCAAGACCGGCTCCACTCTTGTGGAATGCACCACGGGCCGGCCGGATGGGCGCGCCGTCCGGGCCGTTTCAGGATCAGAAGTCGGCCTGGACGCGGACGAAGTAGTTGCCGCCGTTGGTGTCATATGGCGAGTTCCGCGAATACAGCAGGCCGCGGTTGGCTTGGTTGGTCGCCTTGGCTGGATAGAAGTTGCCGATGTTCTCCGCGCCCGTTTTGATGAGGAGATGCGGCGTGATCTTGTAAGTCAGCTCAAGGTCCAGGAAGGCGATGCTGGGGAAGGCTTCGAACAGGGTGCCGGTGGCGTTGCCGCTGGCGTCCGTCCATGAGCCGTAATAGCGCATGCGGCCGAGCAGGACGAATTTGTCGATGGTGTAGGTCCCGGTGAGGGTGGCGTTGTAGTCCGGCGCACTCTTCTCGTATTCGGTCCGGGCCGCGGCCTGGGTCACGGCCGATAGCGAACCCGACGTCACCTGGGTGTTGTAGTAGGAGAACAGGCCGGTCAGGTTGAACAGGCCCGGGCCGACGTGATGGGCGTAGGTGCTGGTGAAGTTGATCCCGCGCGTCGCCGTGCTGAAGGCGTTGGTATAAAAGCTGACACTGCTGAAGGCCCCTGCGCCTTGCACGCCGCTGGCGATCAGCTGCGCGATCTCGGCCGGGGTCAGTACGAAGGATGGCGACACCTGCAGGCGGTTCGCCACGTCGATTTCGAAGAGATCGACGGAGCCCGACAGGCCGAAGCGGGTCTTCCAATTGACGCCGCCGTTGATGTCCGTCGAAGTCTCGGGCGTCAGGGGTTTGGCGCCTAAAGCCTCGGCCAGGGGATTCAGCGGCGAGATGCGTCCGCTGGTGACCAGCTGGAGGGTCACCGAGTCCAGGCTCTGGTTGGTGCTGGTCGAGAAGATCTGGCCGGGCGTCGGGGCCTTGAAGCCCGTCGAGTAGGACAGGTGCAATTGCAGCGCGTTCGGGATCACCTGATAGGCGCCGGCGATCTTGTAGTTGAAGGTGTTGCCGAACAGGTCGTAGCTCTCGTCGCGGGCGGCGAACTCGATCTTGGCCTGGGACGTGATCGGCACGGCGATGTCCACATAGCCCGCGTAACTGGTCTCGCTGTGGACGCCGGCCTGTTGCGGGTTGATGCCGGGGAAACCGTTGGCGCCAGGCGCCAGGCCCGCCGCCGCCCCCGGGCCGACCTCGTAGGAGGCCAGGTCGCCGGCCCGCGCTTCGAAGGTCTCCACTCGCCGCTGGGCGCCGAAGGCCACGTCGATCGGGTCGGCCAGAAAGCTGGTCCGCCAGCGATAGTTGAAGTCGGCGTTCAGGTCGAAGTCCGAGTCCAGATAGTGGCCAAGCTCGAAGTTGAACGGGCTGGCCGGTCCGAGCGACGCGTTGATCGAGTTGTGCAGGAAGAAGCCGGTATCGTTCTGGCCGTAAGAGGCGCTGAGGTCCCAGGTGAAGACGTCCGATTTTGTGTTGCGGACGCCGAGGTCGACCTGCTGGTCGTCGTAGCGGGTGCCTTCGCGCGGCGTGAAGCCGGCCGGATAGATATTGTTGACGTTGAAGCCCGGGAAGATGGTCGGTGCGGCGCCCAGCGCCGGGTGGGCGCCGTAGACGGCGGCGTTGGACGTCGGGTTGCGCCAGTTGATGTCGGCGATTCCGTAGCCGTCGCCGAGCGTCCCGAAGATATAGGCCTCGCCGATGTCGCCGATCGGCTCGGCGCCGTCGAAGGCGAACTTCAGGGTGCGGATGGTCGGATTGCCCCAGTGCTGCACCGGGTCCGGGACGTTCAGCTGCGGGTTGGCGGCCTGGAAGGCGATCGCGTCAGGACGCTGCACCGTGCGCGAGGTCGATCCGTCGGTGGAATACTCGGCCGTCCCCATCAGGTGGCCGCCGCCGGGCAGGGCGGTGGCGGCGCGCACGCCGAAAGCCCCGCTCGAGCCGTCGCCCGCATAGTATTGCGAGCCCTGGGCGAACACGTCGAAACCCGGCTTGGTGTTCAGGATCAGGTTGACCACGCCGGCGATGGCGTCCGAGCCGTATTGGGCCGAAGCGCCGTCGGTCAGCAGCTGGACGCTGCCCAGGGCGAAACTCGGGATCTGTGCGGTGTCGGTGGACTGGGAACCCGAGCTGTTGCCACTGCCTTCGATGAAGGCCGAGTTATGGAACCGCTTGCCGTTCAGCAGCACCAGGGTGAAGTCGGGCGACAGGTTGTAGAGCGACAGCGGCTGGATGAACTCAGGTCCGTCGGCGGCCGGCAGGCGCTTCACGTCGAAGCCGGGCGAGATCTCCGCCAGGGTCTGGCCGAGGTTGGTGGTGATGGTCGAGTTGACCGTCTGACCCGAGTAGACGCTGACCGGCGACAGGGACGAGAACACGGTCTGGCCGACCTCGCGCGTGCCGGTCACCACCACTTCGCTGACCGGGCTGGGGTTGGTGTCCTGGGCCTGGGCGGCGGTGGCGAGGGCGATGGCCGGCGCCAAGGCGGCGCTCGCCCAGAGCAGTCCAACGGTACGTCGTTTAGCGGTGCGCACGAATCCAATCCCCCGGCTGACAGGGGCGGATACCTCGCCGCAGGGCGCGACACGCGAATAAAGCTTTTGTAAATAATCAGATACCGTTTCGCGGCGATTTCCGCATGGGTTGTGCAGTGTTCAACCCGGCCCCGCATGGCTGATCTGTGCACCCCAATCGGATTTGATTGATCCGGTCGCGGATGTGGGGCGTCGGCGGCTTCGCCACCTAGAAATGCTTTAATTGGCTGATTTTAGACCACTTCTGCCCAACTTAAATGATCCCGCCCGAATCGAAGGGGCGCTACCCTCCGAACCAGCGATCATAGAGGCCGCGAACGATGCCGGCCGTGGCGCCCCAGATGGTCCGCTCTTCGTAGGGCATGGCGTAGAACCGGCGCTCGATCCCGTCTGACGCCTTCATCACCCGAAGCTCGTGGTTGCCCGGGTCCATCAGGAAGGCGAAGGGGGTCTCGAACACCTCCGCCACTTCGGCCTCCTGGCGGACTATGGCGAAGTCCGGCGCCACCAGGGCCACCACCGGGGTGATGGCGAAGCCGGTGCCGGTCTCATAGGTGTCGGCCATGCCGATCGGGCGGATGAAGCGGCCCTCGACGCCGATCTCCTCGAAGGTTTCGCGCAGCGCGGTCTCCTCCGGCGTCTCGCCGGGTTCGGCCTTGCCGCCCGGAAAAGCCACCTGCCCCGAATGGCGCTTCAGGCTGTCGGATCGGCGGGTAAGCAGGACCGTCAGGCCGGCGGGGCGCTCGACCAGCGGCACCAGCACCGCCGCCGGGGTCAGCACCCGTCCCACCACCCGGCCGTGCGGATTGAGGTCGAAGTCCGAGCGCGACGCCTCGCTTGGGAATGGCCCCAGCGGATTGAGTCGGCCGGCCAGATAGGGTTCGAGTTCGGCGACCGCGGCGGTCGGCGTCATCGCGCTCACGCCGGTATCGGCCCGAGCGGGAACCAGGCGCCGCCCGACTGGACGCCCATTTCGCCGCCCCGCGTCTCGGCCATCTCGACCAGTTCGTAGAACACCGGCCGGGTGAGCCGCGCCTCAAGGCCCCGGCGCACGTGCAGATAGGGCGCCGGCGCGCCGGTCCCGGGATCGGCGGTCACGCGCAGCGGATGCTCGGGGCCAGCCTCCACTTCGTCGCCGACATTGGTCAGGAACCGCAGCACCTCGCCGTCCCGATCGACCCGCACCGCCATGAATGGGGCGTCCTCGACCGTGATCTTCAGCTTCTCGACCGGCGTGACCAGATGGTAGCCGTCGGGGTCCAGGCGCAGCACCGTGGAGAACAGCCGCACCAGAGGCTCGCGGCCGATCGGCGTCCCCTCGTGAAACCAGAGCCCGTCGCGGCGGATGCGGATGTCGATCTCGCCACAGTGGGACGGGTTCCACAGGTGCACAGGCGGCAGGCCGCGTTTGGGCTCCCGCCCAGCGACCGCGATCACGCCGTCCAAACCCGCCTTTGTCTCAGCCATCCACCGGGACATGGGCCTGCCCGGCCACGCCGTCCAGTCCTCCCGGGCGCAAGGCGCGCCACAGCACCCGTCGCGCGTCGACGGGACCCGGCAGGATCACCCGGCCCCGCGGCGCGATCTCGAACCCGTGCGGGCCGAACAGCGGCAGGTCGCCGACCAGCAGCACGAAGGGCTCGCCGGCCGCGGCGCCGGCCTCCAGGGCGTGTTCGACCAGCTGGCCGCCGATGCCGTGCTTGCGCCAGCCGCCCTCCACGGCGATCGGGCCCAGGAACAGGCCGCGGGTCGTGCTCGATCGGCCGACCAGCACCGGCCAGAGCCGCACCGCCCCCACGACCTCGCCCGCCGCCAAGGCGGTGAACGACAGGTCCAGGCGCTGGCGATTGCCCTCGCGCACCCGCTCGGACACCTTGGCGTAGCGGCCGGGACCGAAGGCCCGCTCGATCAGGGCGTCGACCGCGCGCGCCTGCTCGGCCCGTTCCGGCGCGATCTCGAGAGGCAGGGTAGTGGTCTGCGCGTTCATGGCCGCGGCCCCTTACTGCATGCGTGGGCATATCCAAAGCCCGGAATGCCAAAGCGCAGAATGCCAAAGCACAGAATGCAGGGCGCCCGTTGCGGTGCGGCGCAGCGATCCCCATAGCTGAGCTGGATGCCGGACCCGCTCCCCGATCGACCACCCCGCCTGCTGGGCCAGCGGGATTTCATGCTGTACCTGCTGTCGCGCTGGGTCGCGCGGCTGGCGGTGATGATCGAGGGCGTGACCCTGCAGTGGCAGGTCTACGACATCGCCCGCGCCCACATGGACGTACGCCAGGCGGCCTTGATGGTTTCGCTGCTCGGCTTCTTCACCTTCCTGCCGCTGATCGTGCTGACCCTGCCGGCCGGCGAAGCCGCGGACCGGCACGAGCGCAAGGGCATCATGGTGATCTGCGAGGTCGGCGAGATCCTGACCCTTGCCGTCCTGGCCGGGGCGAGCCTGCTGCACATGGCCGGCCTGCCGCTGCTGCTCGCGGTCGCCTTCGTGTTCGGCGTGACGCGGGCCTACTTCTGGCCGGCCGCCTCGGCGATGGCGCCCCGGCTGGTGCCCACGGAGCTTCTGCCGCGGGCGATCGCCTGGAATTCGTTGAGTGGGACCACAGCCGTGATCGCGGGTCCGGCGATCGGCGGCCTGCTCGTCGCAGCTTCTCCGGCCACGGCTTATCTGGCGGCGCTCGGCCTGTTCTTCGCCGCTCTGATCGCGATCCTGTTCATCCGCACGCCGACCCGTCCGGCTGTGCAGCCGGGATCGCGCTGGGCCCTGATGAAGGAGGGCATGGTCTATGTGTGGAGCAACCGGATCGTGTTCGGCTCGATCTCGCTCGACCTGTTCGCCGTATTGCTCGGCGGGGCCACCGCCCTGTTGCCCGTGTTCGCGCGCGACATCCTGCACGCCGGGCCGCAGGGGTTCGGGCTGCTGCGCTCCGGCGCGGCCCTCGGCGCCGCGCCCGTCGCCCTGATCCTCGCCGTCCGGCCCCTGCAACGCCATGCCGGCAAGGTGATGTTCGCCGCCGTCGGCGTGTACGGCGCCGCCACGACCGTCTTCGGCCTCTCCACCGCGCTGTGGCTGTCGGTGGCGATGCTGGCCGTGCTCGGGGCGGCCGACATGCTCAGCGTCTATATCCGCCAGACCCTGGTGCAAATCGTGACGCCCGACCACATGCGCGGCCGGGTCGGGGCCGTGTCGTCCCTGTTCGTCGGCGCCTCCAACGAACTCGGCGAGTTCGAAAGCGGCATCGCCGCCCGGATCCTCGGCCCGGTCGGCGCGGCGATCTTCGGCGGCGTCGGCGCCATGGTCGTCACCGGCCTGTGGGCGGCCTGGTTCCCCAGCCTGCGCAAGGCCGACCGACTGATCGTCCCCACCGAGGCGGAAACCCTCTTGCCTGCCCCGGCGCCAACCTCCTAAGCGTGTCGCCACAACGATACGGGAGCGAACATCATGGGCGTACTCGACGGCAAGGTGGTGATCGTCACCGGAGCGGCGGGCGGCATCGGCAAGGAGTGCGCGCTGCTGGCGGCGCGCGAAGGCGCCAAGGTGGTGGCCAACGATCTCGGCGGCGGCGTGTCAGGCGGCGACGAGGGCGACGCGGGCCCGGCCGAGAAGACCGCCCAGGAGATCCGCGCTGCCGGCGGCGAAGCGGTGTCCAACTCCGACAGCGTCACCAACATGGCCGCGGTCAAGGCCATGGTCGAACAGGCCAAGGACACCTTCGGCGGCCTGCACGCCATCATCAATCCGGCCGGCATCCTCAGGGACAAGATGTTCCACAAGATGGACGACGCCGACTGGGACGCGGTGATCGACGTACACCTCAGGGGCGCCTACAACGTCAGCCGCGCCTCGATCGAGCTGTTCCGCGACCAGCAGGACGGATCGTACGTGCACTTCACCTCCACCTCCGGCCTGATCGGCAACATCGGCCAGGCCAACTATGCGGCCGCCAAGCTCGGGGTGATGGGCCTGTCGCGCATCATCGCCATGGAGGGAGCGCTGAAGAATGTGCGCTCCAACATCATCGCCCCATTCGCCTGGACCCGCATGATCGCCACCATCCCGGTCAAGGACGAGGCCGGAGTCCAACGGATCGAGCGGATCAAGAACGCCATGCGCGCCGACCAGGTGGCCCAGCTGGCCGTGGCCCTGGCCGCCCCAGCCTCCAAGGACACCTCGGGCCAGATCTTCGCCGTGCGCGGCAACGAGGTGGTGCTGTTCAACCAGCCGCGCCCCGTGCGTTCGGTCGCCCGTATCGAAGGCTGGACGCCGCAGACCCTGATCGACCAGGCCCTGCCCTCGATGAAGGCCAGCTTCACCGACGTCGGCGCTTCGGCCAGCGTCTTCCCCTACGATCCCATCTGAACACCGGACCGCACGCCGACATGGCCGACTATTCCTTCGCCTCGGACAACACCGCGGGCGCGTGCCCCGAGGCGATGGCGGCGATCGTCGCCGCCAACGCCGGCTTCACCTCCGGCTACGCCACCGACCATGTCACCGCCCGGGCGGCGGACCTGGTGCGCCAGCTCCTGGACACGGACGCCGACGTACGCTTCGTCGCCTCGGGCACGGCCGCCAATGCGATCAGCTGCGCGGCCCTGTGCCGGCCGTTCGAGTCGGTGATCGCCCACGAGCACGCCCACATCTGCACCGACGAGACCGGCGCGCCAGGCTTCTACGGTCAGGGGCTCGGCCTGATCCCACTGAAGGGTGCGTCGGGCAAGATCGACCCGGCGGCCCTCGACGCGGCGCTGGACGAGCCCGACGTTTCCTATCGCCAGTCGGCCGCCGCCCTGTCGCTGACCAACGTCACCGAATACGGCACGCTGTATACGGTCGATGAAATCCGGGCGCTGACTTCCCGGGCCAAGGCCAAGGGCTTGCCGGTGCACTTCGACGGAGCGCGGTTGGCCAACGCCGCCGCCGCGGGCTTCGACCTCAAGGCCATCAAGACCCTCGGCGTCGACATCCTGATCGTCGGCGGGGCCAAGGCCGGCGCCTCGATGTCGGAGGCCATCGTGCTGCTTGACAAAGGGCTGTCACGCCGGTTCGACGCCCGGCTGAAGCAGGCGGGCCAGCTGCCGTCCAAGGGCCGGTTCCTGTCGGCGCCGTGGATCGGCCTGCTGGAAAGCGGCGCCTGGGTAGGGCGCGCGCGCCACGCCAACGCCATGGCCGAAAAGCTCGCCGGCCTGATGCCGTTCCCGCTGCGCCACATCCGGCAGGCCAACGCCCTGTTCGTCGACATGGACGACGCCCCGCTGGAACGCCTGCGCGCCAAGGGATTCTTCGTCTACCGCTTCCTGGACGGAACCGTGCGCTTCATGTGCTCGTGGGCCACGACACCGGAGTCCGTCGAAGCGCTGGGCGCTGCGCTGAAGGACATCGCTTAGGGCGCGTTCCGAAAAGTGGGAGCCGGTTTTCGGATCAAACGCGCGTCAAACCAAAAACCTGGCCAAAAACCCGGAGCGCCGATCTGATTCCATCAGATCGGAACACGCTCTAGGCGTTTGCGTCCTCGGGGATCAATCGGTTCGTTCACGGAACTGTTCGACCATCCAGTCGATGACGACGCGCAGACGCGGCGAAAGCTGGCGGGTATGTGAGTACAGCACATGCACCGGCAGCGGCGCGGGCGGGTGATCGGCCAGCACCTCGACCAGGGCGCCTGAGGCCAGGTCCGCGGCGACGCGATAGCGGGGGACCTGGATCAGCCCCAGGCCCAGGCAGGCGGAAGCGACGTTCGTCTCCGGACCGGTGACCGTGATGGGGGCCGGCAGCAGCATCTCACGGGACTTTCCGCCGGTCATGAAGTTGAACGGCGCGATCTCCGGCGCGTCGGGGGCGTAGAAGCCGACCATGCGGTGGCCGCGGCTCTCCAGTTCATCTGGCGTCCAGGGCAGGCCGAAGCGACGGATGTAGTCGGGGCTGGCGAAGGTCCCGCGCCGCAGTGTCGCCACGCGTCGGCGGATCAGCGAGGTGTCGGTCGTCAGCTCGCCCGCTCTCAGCATGCAGTCGAAGCCCTCCCGCACCATGTCTATGGCGTGATGCGCCTCGCTGAAGTGCAGACGTAGGTCCGGATAGGTCTCCAGAAAGTGCGGCAGGCCGGGCAGCAGGAAGTGGCGCGCCTGCGTCCCGTGCACGTCGATCCGCACCAGACCGGACGGCTTCACACCGGTGAAGCCGGCTTCTGCGTCTTCGAGGTCTGAGATCAGGTCGATACAGCGCCGATAGTAGGCCTCCCCGTCCAGCGTCGGACTGACGTGCCGGGTGGTCCGCTGCAGCAGGCGCACGCCCAGGCGCGCCTCGAGGCCCTTGACCGCATCGGTGACCGAGGAGCGGGGCAGGCCGAGATCATCGGCGGCCTGGGTGAAGCTGCGCCGCTCAACGATCCGCGTGAAGACCCGCATGGCGTCGAACCGGTCCATTATCCGCACCTTCGAATAGTGATGCCGATTTGTGCCAGATTATCTGGATCAAGGAAGCGGGCACCTTGTCCCTGTCAGCCGCCGACGACCGGCGGCTCCAGCCAGGAGAACAGCCATGACCCATCCCATCAACAAGATCGCCCTCGTCACCGGCGCCTCAGGCGGCATCGGCGCCGCGGTGGCGGAACGCCTGGCGAAGGGCGGCTTCACCGTCATCGTCAACTACGCCGGCAACGCCGCCTCGGCCGAGGCCGTCGTGGCGAAGATCGAAGCCGCCGGTGGCCGCGCCGTCACCGTCCAGGCCGACATCGCCGACGCAGCGGCCGTGGCCCGCATGTTCGACACGGCCGAAGCGGCCTTCGGCGGGGTGGATGTGCTGGTGAACAACGCCGGCGTCATGCAGCTGGCCACGATCGGCGACAGCGACGACGCCCTGTTCGATCGTCAGATCGCGGTGAACCTGAAGGGAACCTTCAATACCCTGCGCGAGGCGTCGCGGCGGCTGCGCAACGGCGGCCGGATCATAAACTTCTCGTCCAGCGTGACGACGATGCTGCAGCCGACCTACGGCGTCTACGCGGCCACGAAGGCGGCGGTCGAGGCCATGACCAGCATCCTCGCCAAGGAGCTGCGGGGGCGCAACATCACCGCCAACGCCATCGCTCCCGGACCCACGGCCACCAAGCTCTTCCTCGACGGCAAGTCGCAGGAGGTCGTCGACCGCCTGTCGCAGATGGCCCCGCTGGGACGTCTGGGCCAGCCCGAGGACATCGCCGCCGCCGTCGCCTTCCTGGCTGGGCCGGACGGCGCCTGGATCAACGGCCAGACGCTGCGCGCCAACGGCGGGATCGTCTGATCGCGCCTCTCCTATCCGTTCGAACCCCTCACCTCACACCAGAAGGAATACCGTCATGTCCAAGCAAATCATCCTTGTCACCGGCGCCTCGTCGGGCTTCGGCCTGATGACCGCCAAGGCCCTGGCCCAGGCCGGCCACACCGTCTACGCCACCATGCGCGAGACCGAAGGCAAGAACGCTCCGCGCGTGGTCGAAGTCGCCGATTGGGCCAGGACCGAAGGCGTCGATCTGCGCACGGCCGAACTGGACGTCCAGTCGGACGCCTCCGCCGAGGCTGGGATCGCCTGCATCCTCAAGGACGCTGGGCGTCTGGACGCCATCGTCCATAACGCCGGACACATGGTGTTCGGTCCGGCCGAGGCCTTCACGCCGGACCAGTACATCCAACAGTACGACGTCAACGTCCTGGGAGCCCAGCGGGTCAATCGCGCCGCGCTTCCTCACCTGCGCCGGCAGGGCAAGGGTCTGTTGGTCTGGGTCGGTTCGTCCTCGACGCGCGGCGGCACACCGCCGTTCCTGGCCCCGTACTTCGCGGCCAAGGCGGCGATGGACGCCCTGGCCGTATCCTATTCGACCGAGCTGGCCCTGTGGGGCATCGAGACGACGATCATGGTGCCGGGCGCCTTCACCAAGGGCACCAACCACTTCGCCCACTCCGGGTCGCCGTCCGATACGGCCCGCACCGCCGAGTATGAGTCCGGTCCCTACGCCGGGATCGCCGACAAGGCGCTGAAGGGTCTGGCCGGCCTGGAGCCGGCCGACGCCGATCCGGCCGAGGTGGCCCGCGAGATCGTTCGCGTCGTCGATGCTCCGTTCGGCAAGCGTCCGTTCCGGGTCCACGTCGATCCGTCGCAAGACGGGGCCGAGATCGTCAACGGCGTCGCCGACCGCATGCGCCGCGAGATGTACCGCAACATCGGCCTGGAAGACTTGCTTGCCCCGCGCGTCGCCTGACGCCCGACCTTGCCGCCGGCGCGGTCCGCGCCGGTGGGGCGAAGACCGAAGCGGCGTCCCGGCGAGCAATCGCCGGGACGTCTCCGCTCGCGGCGCCGACCGATAGCGGGCAGGAGCTCGCCGCCCTTACACCACGAACCTGAACGCGGCGCCGTCGCGGACCACGTGGCCGGCGGTGGGAGCGGCGAAGTGCGTGCCGATGACCAGGATCGGCTGGTCGGCCCATTCGGCGAACAGGCGCGAGCGGGTGCGGATGGCGGCCTTCGGGTCGTCGTCGCCGAGGGTCCAGTCCGGGTGGGCGATCTGGCAGGGGTGGTGGACCATATCGCCGGTGATCACCGCCCGCTCACCCTCGGACTCGATCATCACGCTGACGTGGCCCGGGGTGTGGCCGATGGACGGCGTCAGCCGGATCTCCGGCGAGATCACGTGGTCCAGCTCCACCAGCTCCATGAGGCCGGCGTCGAAGATCGGCTGGACGCTGTCGCCGAGCATCGCCCGCTGCTCCGCGTCCTCGTGGGCCTTCCAGAAATCGTATTCCTGCCGACCGATCAGGTAGCGCGCCTTCGGGAAGGTCGGCGTCCACTTGCCGTCCTCGAGCATGGTGTTCCAGCCGACGTGGTCGGTGTGCAGGTGCGTGCAGACCACGGCGTCGACGCCGTCGCGCGACCAGCCCACCTCTTCGAGATGCTGCAGGAACGGTGTCGCCAGAGGCTCGCCGCCGGTGATCTCGCGCGGCCGGTCGTTGCCGATGCAGGTGTCGACGACCAGCTTCAGCCCCGGCGCCTCGACCAGCAGGGCATGGATGCTGAGCTTCAGGATGGCGTCGTCCTCGCTGACGAAGTGCGGATAGAGCCACGGCGACTGGCGCAGCGCCTCGGGCGTGGCCTGCGCGATGGCCTGGGCCGGCGCCGGCAGATCCATCTCGACGATGCGGGTGATCTTCACCCGGCCCACTTGCCAGCTCAGCATCGCGCTCATGCCTCTTCGCTCCAGGTTGCGGGATCAGGCCGGAACATAGGTCAATCGGATCATGTCCTCACCGATCAGATCGCTGGCCACGAAGCGGAGGGGCGGCCGGGGCCCGGCGAAAAACGGTGCGCCGCGACCCAGCACAATGGGGCGGAAGTAGAGTCGGTACTCGTCGATGAGACCAAGGTCGGTCAGGTGTCGCGCCAGGTCCGGGCCGGCGACGTCGATCTCCCCGACGAGCCGAGCCTTGAGCGCGCTCAGCGCGGTCTCGAGGTCGCCTTGGACCAGTGTGGCGTTGGGGCCGACGGGCTTCGACGAGCGCGACACGACCCACTTCGGCTGGCGCCGCCACGCCGCCGCGAAGGCCCGATCCTCCGCGTCCCAGTCGGGCAGGTCTCCGTCCCAGTACTGCATGATCTCATACGTGCGGCGGCCATACACGCAGCCGGCCAGGTCGCGCACGTGCTCCAGGAAGTGACGGAAGACCCCGGGGCCTGGCGGCCCCAGCTCCATGTGGTCGACGTAGCCGTCCAGGGACTGCTGCAATCCGAAAACGAACCTGGCCATGCCCTCTTCCCTCTCCTGAACGCCGCGGCGCCACGGATCTGATTGCGCTCCGCAACCAGTTGTAAGCTAGCTGGACCGATCTTATATCGCAACCAGTTTTTGGAGTGCACATGAACGGCCAACGCTCGGGCTGCCCGATCAATCTGACGCTTGAGACGCTGGGGGATCGCTGGAGCCTGATCGTCATCCGCGACCTGATGTTCGGCGACAGCCGTCACTTCCGCGAACTGCTGACCCGGTCGAAGGAAGGTATAGCTTCGAACATCCTGGCCGACCGGCTGAAACGGCTGGAGGCGGCCGGCCTGATCTCCCGCCGCGATGATCCCAGCCACAAACAGAAGGCCATCTACAGCCTGACCGAAGCCTCCATCCAACTGGTCCCGCTGCTTGCCCACATGGGCGGTTGGGGGCTGCGTCACACGCCCGCGTCGCGGGAGCTCTCGGTCCGCGCGCAAATCCTCGAGGATGGCGGCCCGGAGCTCTGGTCCGAGTTCATGGAGGAGCTCCGGCACATCCACCTGGGAGCGGCTCGGCCCGAGGGGTCGGTCTTCGCCAGGCTGCAGTCGGCCTACGAAGCCGCCATCGCGGAGTAGCGCTGCCCCGACCTAACCCGGCCCGTGGTCCGCCGGGAAGGCCTCCAGCTCGACCGTGCGCTCCACCGTGCGGCGCAGGACGCATTGCGAAGCATCGATCTTGGAGATGGTGCCCCAGTCGTCGTCCTCATAGGCGGCGCAGTCGGCGTCGCGGAACAGCATCCAGGCCTTCTGCGCGCGCTTCAGCGCCCCGCGCTGGCGATCGTTGAAGCTGGTCATCCGCGCCTGGTAGGCGCGGTTCAGCCGGGCGTCCCAGCGGTCGTTCTCGCGCTCGGCGCAATCGATCATGTCCAGGGTGGAGCCCGCCTTGCGCATGCAGCCTTCATAGACCGGGCTATAGCGGGCGACGATCGGATCGGTGGGCGTCGGCGGCCTGGGCGTCGTGACGGCCTGCCGCTCGATCGGCTTGACCGTGGGCGGGGCGACCGCCGGCGGCGGCGTCGAGGGCGCGATGTGCTGCGACGGCGGAGCGGAAGGTGGACCCGCCGACTGCGGCGCGGCTCCGGCCGAGCCGGCCCAGAGAGCCGCCATCGCCGCGATCAGCGCCTGCCTCATTGGCCGATGGTCCCGATGGCGTAGAACCGGTCGGCCCTTTGCGCTTTGAGCTGGTCGGGCGACAGTTTGAGCAGGGCCTTGAGTTCGCCCTCGACCGCGTCGCCCACCGCCTTGATGGTCGCCTCGGGGTCGGAATGGGCCCCGCCGGAGGGCTCGCGCACGATCCGGTCGACCACGCCGAAGCGCAGCAGGTCCTCCGGCGCGATCTTCATGGAATTGGCCATGTGCGGCGCCTGGGCCCGGTCGCGGAACAAAATGGCCGAGCCCGGCTCGGGCGAGATCACCGAATAGGTCGAGTGCTCGAGGATCAGCACCTTGTTGGCCGCGGCGATGGCCAGGGCCCCGCCCGAGCCGCCTTCGCCCGTAATCGTAGCGATCATGGGCGTGCCCAGGGTCAGGCCGCGTTCGGTCGAGCGGGCGATCGCCTCGCCCTGGCCGCGCTCCTCGCCCTCCTTGCCGGGAAAGGCGCCGGCGGTATCGACGAAGCTGATCACCGGCAGGCCGAACCGCTCGGCCAGATCCATCAGCCGCACCGCCTTGCGGTAGCCTTCGGGCCTGCCCAGGCCGAAGTTGTGCTTGATCCGGCTGGCGGTGTCCCGGCCCTTCTCGTTGCCGATCACCATCACCGGCTGGCCGCGGAACCGGCCGAGGCCGCCCATCAGCGCCTGGTCGTCGCCGAAGGCGCGGTCGCCCTTGAGCTCGACCCAGTCGGTGATCAGGCCTTCCACATAGTCGACGAAGTGCGGCCGCTCGGGATGGCGCGCCACCTGCACCTTCCGCCAGGCGTCGAGCCCGGCGTAGGTCTCGGCCCGCACCGCCTCGACCCGCTTGCGCAGGGCGGCGATCTCGGTGTCGAACGCGCCCGCGCCGTCGGCCTGCGGCTCGGCGGCCGCCGACAGCTTGGACAGTTCTTCGATCTTGGCTTCGAGGTCCGCGATCGGGCGCTCGAAATCGAGGTAGTGGCGAGGATTGGCCATGCGCGAGGCGGGAACGGCTCCGGGGGGGCTGGCCCATGTAACACATCACGGGCCGGCGGCGTTGCCGCGATCTAGGCCCTGCGCGCGCAGACGGCAAGCGACGTCGATCATGCGAGCGCCGATCGCAGGCGCTTGCGCCCGCCGCCGGGTCGGGCCAAAGCCACGCCATGCCGCTCTCAGATCCGCACGATCGCCGCCGCCTGCTCCAGGGCCTGACCGAGGCCGCCCTGGCCGCGGCGGTGGAGATCAACGCCATCTTCGACGCCGGATTCGAGGTGGAGCAGAAGGCGGACCTGTCGCCCGTCACCGCCGCCGACCGCGCCGCCGAGGCCGTGATCCTGCAGGCGCTGGCCCGCCTGGCGCCCGACATCCCGGTGGTGGCCGAGGAAGAGGCGTCGATGGGTCGCATCCCCGAGGTGGGCGACCAGTTCTTCCTGGTCGATGCGCTCGACGGCACGCGTGAGTTCGTCCGGCGCGGCGACGACTTCACCGTCAACATCGGCCTGATCGAGCACGGGACGCCGACCCTGGGTGTGGTCTATGCGCCGCGCCTGCACCGGATGTTCGCCGGCGATGTGACGGAGCGAATCGCCTGGCGGCGCGACGGCGACGCGGGCGAGCAACATCCCCTGGCCATTCACCGCGGCCGAAGACCGCCGACCGCGGTCGCCTCGCGCTCACACGTCACTCCTGAGCTGGCCGCCTACCTCGAGACCATCGGCGACGGCGCGCGGGTGAACGTCGGCTCGTCGCTGAAGTTCGGCCTGCTGGCCTCGGGCGAGGCGGACGTCTATCCCCGCCCCTCGCCGACCATGGAGTGGGATACCGCCGCCGGCCACGCCGTGCTCGCCGCAGCCGGCGGACGGGTGCTGGCTCCAGACGGCGCCCCGCTGCGCTACGGCAAGCCCGACTTCTTCAACCCCGGCTTCCTCGCCGTCGGCGACTTCGACGCCCCGCCATTGGCCCCGTTCATGCCATCATAGGCCCCATGCGAACAAAGCCCGGCTCCCGATTGACGCTCCTCGTCTCCCAGCAGGACTACGACGAGTACGCTCGCCGGAAGACACCCCCTACGCGCTCCTTGAAGATCGAAGAGCTTTCGGACGAAACGGTCGAGGCTCTCGTCGCCGCGAAGATGGACGAACGCCACACGTCGCTGAACGCTCTGATGGACGACTGAGCACGCCTTCCGCTCTAAGGCAGGATGATCGTATTGGCGCGTCAGGGCTTTTGAGATTCACCACCAAGAACACCAAGTTCACCAAGAAGAATAGAACGGCGCACGACGGTCGCGGCCTTAGTGGTGACTTGGTGTTCTTGGTGTTCTTGGTGGTTAAATATCTTTCTGCGCTGACGCGCCGCGTGCAATCGCCCCATGTGGCGGAGAGAGAAACCCGGCCGGCAGCGAAGCCAACGACAAAGCGTGACCGCTGACGCCGGGAAGCCATTAGCTTCTCTGATCCCCCGGCGAGAGGATTTGCCGCGCGTTTACCCGGGCCGTAGTCTATCTCGCACGGCCCGCGCTCTCGCGGGCGTTCGAGGTTCAGTGTCATGTCCGAGGACCGCCAGGGTCCTGCGTCCGGCGTCGCCGCGGCGACCAAGTCCCGTCTGCCGGAGGATCTGCGCCGGCTGGAAGCCGAGAGCATCCACATCCTCCGCGAGGTGACGGCCGAGCGCGCCAACCCGGTGCTGCTCTACTCGATCGGCAAGGAC
>Ga0302311_10002315_pt1 | contig 21718 bp, 17 predicted proteins | sample III_Palsa_N1_3_FD_200449 | JGI IMG/M metagenome (GOLD analysis project Ga0302311, IMG submission 200449) | Peat permafrost microbial communities from Stordalen Mire near Abisko, Sweden - III_Palsa_N1_3 | ecosystem: Environmental > Terrestrial > Soil > Palsa > Peat permafrost | place: Sweden... | reverse complement strand
CTTGCGCGACCGGGCTCGCATGACGCTGATCCTGCGCGGCAAGAAGCTTGGCTTCAGCTTGCGCGAGATCAAGGAATACCTTGATCTCTACGACGCGGACCCCACCCATGCAAAACAACTGCGACTGCTTCTGAAGGCAGTCAGTAGCCGCATCCTGCAACTCGAGGACCAGCAGGTTGCCCTCACCGAGGCCTTGAGCGAATTGCGTGACGTCGAATCACAGGCCCAAACCGCACTAGCCACGCTCGAAAGCGGCCCGCGGCGGGCCACGGGCTGAACACCATCATCATTTGTTATCTCACCGCCTAAAGCGGATTCAATCGGAGCACCAGAATGAAGAACGTTGTAATCGCGGGCTACGCTCGCTCCCCTTTCACCCTGGCCAACAAGGGCGCGTTGACTCGTGTACGCCCCGACGACCTCGCGGCGCAAGTAATCGCCGCGCTCATCAATCGCACCAACGTCAAGCCCGAGGACATCGAGGATCTCATCGTCGGCTGCGCTTTCCCGGAAGGTGAGCAGGGTTTCAACGTGGCGCGACTCATCGGCCTCCTTTCCGGACTGCCCCAGTCGGTCGGCGGCATGACCGTGAACCGCTTCTGCGGCTCATCCATGTCTTCTCTGCACATCGCCGCCGGGCAGATCGCCATCGGCGCGGGCGATGTGTTCATCGCCGCCGGCGTCGAGAGCATGACCCGGGTGCCCATGCTGGGCTTCAACCCGCTGCCGAACCCTGTCCTGCAAGCCAAGCAACATGCCTACATCAGCATGGGCGACACTGCCGAGAACGTCGCCGGCAAGTGGCACATCAGTCGTGAGGAACAAGAAGCCTTCGCCGTGCGCAGTCAGCAGCGGGCTGCCGCCGCCGTGAAAGCCGGTCACCTGAGCGCGGAGATTGTGCCCATCGTCACCAAGACGGGTACCGTCGATACCGACGGCTGCATTCGTCCCGACACCACCGCCGCCGCCCTTGCCGCGTTGAAGCCCGCGTTCTCGCAGAACGGCACCGTCACGGCCGGAACGTCCTCGCCGCTCACCGACGGCGCCTCGGCGCTTCTCGTTTGCAGCGAAGCCTATGCCGACAAGAACGGTCTTACCCCGCTGGCTCGCGTCGTCAGCGTCGCGGTCGCCGGCTGCGCGCCCGACATCATGGGCATCGGCCCCGTGGGCGCCTCCAGGAAGGCCCTCGCCCGTGCCAAGCTCGACATCTCGGCCATCGACGTGGTGGAACTCAACGAGGCCTTCGCCAGCCAGGCCCTCGCCTGCGCGCGCGATCTCGGCATTCGCGATGAGACGCTGAACATCGATGGCGGCGCCATCGCACTGGGCCATCCGCTCGGTGCCACCGGCGCGCGCATCACGGGCAAGGCCGCGAGCCTGCTGCAGCGTGTCGGCGGCCGCTACGCGCTCGCGACACAGTGCATCGGTGGCGGCCAGGGCATTGCCACTATTCTCGAGCGGATCTAAGGGAGCTCTCGCATGCAACCCATCCGTAAAGCCACCGTCATCGGCGCCGGCGTCATGGGCGCCGGTATCGCTGCTCAATTCGCCAACGCCGGCATCCCGGTGCTCCTGCTCGACATCGTCCCCGAGGGCGCGGCCAACCGTAACGCCCTGGCCGAAGGCGCTATCGCCAAGATGCTGAAGACCGAGCCTGCACCCTTCATGTCCGCGCGCGCGGCCAAGCTGGTCACCCCGGGCAACATCGAAGATCATCTGGCGCAACTCGCCGAGAGCGACTGGGTTGTCGAAGCCGTGGTGGAACGCCTGGACATCAAACAGGCCCTCTACAAGAAGATCGATGCCGTGCGCAAACCCGGCACGGCAGTGTCCTCGAACACGTCGACCATTCCCTTGTCTCAGCTCACCGAAGGCTTGAGCGACGGCTTCGCGCGAAATTTCCTCATTACGCATTTCTTCAATCCGCCGCGCTACATGCGTCTATTGGAAATCGTCACCGGCCCCAAGACCGACATGGAATTGGCGAAATCGGTCGCGCAATTCTCGGACGTCTCGCTGGGCAAGAGCGTGGTGTGGTGCAAGGATAGTCCGGGGTTCATTGCCAACCGTCTCGGAGTGTATTGGCTGCAAGTGGGCGTGATCGAAGCCATTGATCTCGGGCTCACCGTCGAAGAGGCCGATGCCGTCGTCGGCCGCCCCTTGGGTATCCCCAAGACCGGCGTGTTCGGGCTCATCGATTTGGTGGGGCTCGATCTCATGCCTCACATCAACGCCAGCCTGGCCAAGTCGCTGCCGAAGAGCGATGCCTTCCACGCCGCGAATCGTGATCTACCGTTGATCGCCAAGATGATCGCCGGCGGCTACATCGGCCGCAAAGGGAAGGGCGGTTTCTACCGCTTGAATCGCGCCAACGGCGGCAAGGCGAAGGAAGCCATCGATCTCGTCTCCGGCGACTACCGCGCGGAAGACCGTCGTGAATACCCTGAGCTCGCCAAAGCGTCGAAGAATCTACCCGCTTTTCTAAGCGGCTCCGGCAAGCTCAGCCGCTACGGCTGGCGCGTGCTGGCGCAGACCTTGGCCTACGCCGCGAGCCTCGTTCCGGAAGCAGCTGACACCATCGAAGCCATCGATGAAGCCATGCGCCTGGGTTACAACTGGCAGTGGGGTCCTTTCGAACTCATCGATAAGTTGGGCAGCACTTGGTTCGCCACTCAACTCGAGAAGGAAGGCATTGCCGTTCCCGCGCTGCTGCGCGCCGCGCGCGACAAGACCTTCTACCGGCTCGAGGGCGGCAAGCGCCAGTTCTTGGGCACCGACGGCGCCTATCACGACCTGCAGCGCCCCGACGGCGTGCTCATGCTCGAAGACATCAAGCGGGTATCGAAGCCCGTGCTCAAGAATGCCTCGGCCTCGGTGTGGGACATCGGCGACGGCGTGCTGTGCTTCGAATTCACCAGCAAGAGCAACTCCCTCGACGATCAAATCATCGGTCTCTTGGGCAAAACCATTCCCTTGGTCCAAGAGAAGTACAAAGCCCTCGTCGTCTACAACGAAGGCGGCAACTTCTCCGTCGGCGCCAACTTAGGATTAGCGATCTTCGCGGCGAACATTGCCGCCTGGGGCGAAATCGAGAAGCTCATTGCCGGCGGCCAGCAAATCTATAAGGCACTGAAGTACGCGCCCTTCCCCGTGGTCAGCGCCCCGGCGGGCATGGCGCTCGGCGGCGGCTGCGAGATTCTTCTGCACAGCGATGCGGTTCAGGCCTATGCCGAAAGCTACATCGGTCTCGTGGAGTGCGGCGTCGGCTTGGTACCCGGTTGGGGCGGCTGTAAGGAAATGATCACCCGCTGGACCACCAGCGGACTCTTACCGAAGGGCCCCATGCCCGCGCCCAGCAAGGTGTTCGAGACCGTGAGTACGGCCACCGTGTCGAAGTCGGCGGCGCAAGCTCAGGAACTCTTGTTCCTGCGCCCCACCGACGGCATCACCATGAATCGCTACCGGCTGCTGGCCGACGCGAAGGCGCGCGCGCTGAAGCTGGCCGTCGACTACGTTCCCCCGAAGCCCGTGGATCTCAAACTGCCCGGCGCGGCCGGCAAGCTGGCGTTCACCATGGCCGCCGAAGGCTTCCATCAGCGCGGCATGGCCACCGACTACGACATGGTGGTGAGCGTCGCACTGGCGGATGTGCTGTCCGGAGGTCCGGCCGACCTCGTCGATGTGGTGACCGAGGATCAGCTGCTGGATCTGGAACGCAAGACCTTCCTGCAACTCATTAAAACCCCGGGAACACTGGCGCGCATCGAGCACATGCTCGTGACCGGCAAGCCCCTGCGCAATTAAGGAATCTGGAGACCGCTATGCAAACCTATAACCCACCGCTGCGCGACATGCGATTCGTGCTCCACGAATTGCATGACAGCACCAGCCTCACCAAGCTGCCCGGACTCGAAGAAATGACGCCGGACATTTTGAACAGCGTCATCGAGGAAGCCGGCAAGTTCATTTCGGCGACGTTACTACCGCTCAATGCCAGCGGCGATGCCGAGGGCTGCCACTACGAAGCCAATGTGGTGAAGACGCCCAAGGGCTTCAAGGAAGCCTACCGCGCCTTCGTCGAAGGTGGCTGGGGCTCCTTGAGTTCCGACCCCCAGTACGGCGGCCAAGGCGTGCCGGAAAGCGTGTCCAAGTTGGTCGAGGAAATGATCTGCGCCTGCAATCTCTCCTTCGGCCTGTACCCCGGGCTGTCGCATGGTGCGTACTTGGCGCTGAAGAGCCACGGCTCGGAAGAGCTCAAGAACCTGTACCTGCCGAAGCTGGTCGATGGCGGCTGGTCCGGCACCATGTGCTTGACCGAAGCGCATTGCGGCACCGACCTCGGACTGCTGCGTACCAAGGCATTACCTCAGACGGACGGCAGCTACAAGCTCAACGGCTCGAAGATTTTCATCTCGGCGGGCGAGCATGATCTCACCGAGAACATTATTCACTTGGTGCTGGCGCGTCTTCCGGACGCACCGCCCGGCGTGAAGGGCATCAGCCTCTTCGTGGTGCCCAAGTTTCTACCCAAGGCCGACGGCACGGTAGGCGCCCGCAACGGCGTCAAGTGCACGGGCATCGAACACAAAATGGGCATCAAGGCCTCGGCCACTTGCCAGATCAGTTTCGACGACGCCTCTGGTTGGCTGGTCGGCGAGCCCCACAAGGGCATGCGCGCCATGTTCGTCATGATGAATAGCGAACGCCTCTCGGTGGGCACTCAAGGGCTGGGCATCGGTGAAGTGGCGTACCAGAGCGCCGTCGCGTACGCCAAGGATCGCCTGCAGGGCCGCTCCCTGGCGGGCGCCAAGTATCCCGAGAAGCCGGCCGATCCCATCATCGTGCATCCCGACGTGCGCCGTATGCTCATGACCATGCGCGCCTACAACGAAGGCTGCCGTGCCCTCGGCGTCTGGGTGGCCAACGCGCTCGATCACATGGAACGCCTGCCGGACTCTGAGGAAAAGACCGAGGCCGAGGACTTCATCGCCCTCATGACACCCGTGGTCAAAGCCCTGTTCACCGACCTAGGCTTCGAGTCCGCGAATCTCGGCGTGCAAACCTACGGCGGCCATGGCTTCATCGTCGATCACGGCATGGAACAATTCGTGCGCGACTCGCGCATCGCCATGATCTATGAGGGTACCAACGGCGTGCAGGCATTGGACTTGGTGGGCCGCAAACTGCCGGCCAACATGGGCCGCTCGCTGCGCCGCTTCTTTCATCCGGTTGCGGAATACATCGAGGCTCACTCGGCGGATACTGACATCGGCGCGCTGGTGCAGCCCTTCGCCAAGGCGTTCGGTGCGCTGCAATTGGCGACTGCCTTCATTGCACAGAAGAGCTTTGCCGATCCCGAGGAGGCGGGTGCTGCCTCCACGGACTTCCTGCGCATGCTGGGCTTGGTCGCGCTGGGCTTCATGTGGGTCCGCATGGCCAAGGTGGCTGCTGAGAAGCTGCCGAAGGCCGAAGGCGACGATGCCGCCTTCTACAAGGCCAAGCGCGCCACGGCGAACTACTACATCGACCGCATCCTGCCGCAGGTCGGTGCGCTGCTCTATACCATCAAGTCGGGGAAGGCCTCGACGATGGCGTTGGACGAAGCGGCGTTTTGATCTGACGTCTAGGCCGTCGGCGAGAGGAGGATCGGGCTTGCACCCGTGGAGTCGTGCCGCAAGGTCGCATCCGACGTGCTGAGGCTTTGTTTCGACCGCCGCCTCCGCCTCTTATGGTAAGTTGCGTCTCATGGACGCCCCTTGGATTGCCGCGCTGCCCATGTACGACTACCCTGAGTTGGCGGCGGCCCACGACGCCTTGTGGGAATGTTTTGTACGGCACTTCGTTGCGACGGGCTTGAGTGAGGGCGCACCTCCGCCGCGCCTCACCCGCGGCGTCGGCAAATTCGATATTTGGCGCCACCCGCGACTGCTCTTGGGACAAGGCTGCGAATACCCGTTGGCCAAGTCCTTTGCCGACGATGTGCGCCTGGTCGCTACCCCGCGCTACAACGCGCCGGGATGCAGCGGCGCCACGTATCGCAGCGCCATTGTCGTTCGCTGCCATGACGCCGCCCAGGATCTGATTGATTTACGGTATCGACGCTGCGCCATCAACGAATTGAATTCGAACAGCGGCATGAATCTATTGCGCGCCGCCATTGCGCCCCTGGCGGGCGGGATGCGCTTCTTCGAGTCGGTGGTCGTGAGCGGATCGCATCGACGGAGCGCGCACTGGGTAGCGGGCGGCGAGGCGGATGTCGCTGCGCTCGACTGCGTCAGCTGGGCGCATATTCAGCGAGTGGATCCCGCCATGGCCTCGAAGCTTCGCGTACTGTGCTGGACTGCTTCCAGCCCCAGTCTGCCGTTCATTACCACGCACTCCGCGGGCGCATCATTGATGCAGGGACTTCGCTTGGCGCTGAAAGCCACGGTGACGGATCCAACCCTTCGCGACGTGCGCGCAACGCTGTTCTTGGAGGACGTTCAGGTCGAACCCGATGAAAGCTTCAACGAGGTGCTTCGGCTGGAGCGACGAGCGGCGGATTTCGGCTATACCACGCTGGCGTGAGTTCAACCCTTGAACCTCTGCGCCGACAAAGCCTCCTCGATGCGCTGACGGTGATCCTTCTCCCACGCATCCAAGGATTGCGCCGCGTCCGCCGCGGCACGTTTGCGCCCTGCGGTGAGCACGGTGAACAGTTCAGCCTGAGGGACCACCACGATGCCCTCCTCATCACCCACGATCATGTCGCCCGGAGCCACCCTCACCCCACCGCACGTCACGCTCTCCCCAAGCGACCCGACGAGCTTCTTCGTCCCCGGCTTAGGTGTGACGCCCTTGGCGAACACCGGGAACCTCAAATCACGAATCTCGACGAGGTCGCGAACCACGCCATCCAGCACGAAGGCCGCGACGCCGTTTCTTTGCGCCACCGCGCACACATTGCCACCGGCCAGGGCATAGTCCAAATCCCCGGCCTCGGCCACGATCACGGATCCGGGCGGCGCGCGGTAAATAGCCGCATGCAGCATTAAATTGTCCCCGGCGCAGCAGCGCACGGTGTACGCGGGTCCGGCAATGCGGGGACATGGCCACAGCGGCCGCAAGGCGAATTCCATGACCTGACTGCGTGGCAGACAGTCGGCCAGAGTCATCGGGGAAAGTTCTGCAAAATCCGCCGCGCTCATGTCATCACGCTCCCGGTCTTAATGATGCTCACCCGTCTCGATGGCCGCCACTTCCGCAGTCTCATGCAGGCCTCTTGAGAATCATCGCCGTGCGCAGGCACTGGCATACCACTTCATCGCGCTGATTCAGCATGCGGTGCCCGAAAACGACAATACCCGCCTCGGGTCGCGAACGGCTCTCCCTGAGTTCGGTCACCGTGGTTTCGCCGCGCAGGGTATCGCCGATGAACACCGGCTTGGGATGCACCACTTTGTCGTAGCCCAAATTGGCAATCAACACGCCCACCGTGGTGTCGCCCACGGATACTCCGATCATCAACCCGAAGGTAAAAATACCGTTGACCAATATGCGCCCGAACTCGCTGGCTGCGGCCGCCTCGGCGTCCAGATGCAGCGGCTGCGGGTTATGCGTCAGCGTCGTAATGAGCAGATTATCGGTCTCGGTGACCGTGCGCCGCAGGTCGTGCAGAATTCGATCGCCCACCGCCCAGTCTTCATAGAAGCGTCCGGCCATTACGCCTCCGCCACGATGCGCACCAGGGTGACGTTCTCGGCAACCTGGCTGCCCACGGACACCGACAGGTCGGCGACCGTTCCTGCGAAGGGCGCAGTGAGCGCATGTTCCATTTTCATCGCCTCCAACGCCAGCAGCGTTTGACCTTTGACGACGCGCTCACCGGCGCGCACCGACACGCTCACGATGCGGCCGGGCATGGGCGAGCGCAGGGCGCCATCCGATACCGCCGCCGTACTCGAGAACTGGGAGCTGCTCGGCGAATCGAAGCCCCAGGCCTCGCCGCGGTGGAACAGTACGCGGTCCCCGTCGATCACGGCAACCGCCGCCGGGACACGGCCGGCACTCGCCTCCGCGATACCGCTGTGCTCGCCCACCGCCACCGCGACCTTGAGCTGGGCTCCGGAGTTCGACCTGAAGCCTGTCAGGCCGCTCCACACATCGCCTGTTCGGCGCTCGGCCACCAGCGCGGTCGCGGCCTCGGCCATCACCTGCTCGCTGGGTTCGGCCGACGGGATGAGCGTCGCGGCATGGCGCTCGATGAAACCCGTGTCGATATCACCGGCCGCGAACGCCGCGTCACCGGCGACCCGCGACAGAAACGCAGCATTGGTACGCACCGGCCACACTTCGACCGAGGCACAGGCCGAGCACAGCTGACGCGCGGCTGCCCGCCGGTTGGGCGCATGCACAATGAGCTTGGCGATCATGGGATCGTAAAAGCCCGTGACCTCCCCGCCCTCATCCACACCGCTGTCGACCCGAATGTCGGACGGCAGCCGCAAATGCCGCAACGGCCCGGTGGAGGGCAAAAAGCCGGTGGTCGGATTCTCCGCGTAGAGACGAGCCTCCATGGCCCAACCCTCCAGGCGTATCTCCTTCTGTTCCAACGGCAGCCGCTCGCCGCTGGCCACGCGGAGCTGCCACTCCACCAAATCTTGCCCGGTAACGGCCTCGGTGACCGGGTGTTCCACCTGCAGCCGGGTATTCATTTCCATGAACCAAATGCGGTCCGCCGATAGCCCTTGCGAGGCGTCGGCAATGAACTCGATGGTTCCCGCCCCCACATAGTTCACGGCCCGCGCGGCTTTCACCGCAATGGAACACACGAACTCGCGGGTGGCGGCATCCATGCCGGGAGCCGGCGCCTCTTCGATCACCTTTTGATGACGCCGTTGCAGGGAACAATCGCGTTCGAAGAGATGCACGATGTTGCCGTGGCTGTCGCCGAAGACTTGCACTTCGATATGCCGCGGCGAGCGAATGTACTTCTCGATGAGCACCCGGTCATCGCCGAAGGCTGCGGCGGCCTCGCGCCGGCAGGAGGCCAGCGCATCCGTGAATGCGGCCTCCTCGTCGACGCGGCGCATGCCCTTGCCGCCGCCGCCGGCCACCGCCTTGATGAGCACGGGATAGCCAATACTCGAAGCCTCGCGCTGCAGGCGGCCGGGGTCCTGACTCTCGCCGAGATATCCCGGGGTCACCGGTACGTGGGCGCTCATCATCAACGCCTTGGCGGCATCCTTGAGCCCCATGGCGCGAATCGCGGCGGGCGGCGCTCCCACCCAGATCAGCCCGGCCTGTTGCACCGCCTCCGCGAAGGCTGCATTCTCGGAAAGGAACCCATATCCCGGATGGATGCCGGCCGCGCCGGTCGCTGCGGCCGCGGCGAGAATCTTATCGGCGTTCAAGTAGCTCTCGCGTGCCGGCGCCTCGCCAATGGCAACGGCCACGTCGGCTTCCCGCACGAAGGGCGCATGGCGGTCTGCCGTCGAATACACGGCAATGGTGCGCACACCCAGACGGCGGGCGGTGCGAATAATGCGGCGGGCAATTTCACCGCGGTTGGCAATGAGTAAGGACTCGAGCATGCGCCTACATCCGGAAGAGGCCGAATTGCGCCCGCGGCGCGATCGGCTTGTTCAAGGTGGCCGCGAACGCCAACCCCAAGACGTCGCGGGTTTGCGCGGGGTCGATAATGCCGTCGTCCCACAGGCGGGCCGTCGCGAAGTAGGGATTACCCTCTTCCTCGTAGCGCGCGCGTACCGGCGCCTTGAAGGCGGCCTCCTCGTCGGCCGACCATTGTTCCTTGCGTGCTTCCATGGCATCCCGCTTGATGGTCGCGAGTACCGCTGCCGCTTGTTCGCCGCCCATGACGCTAATGCGGCTGTTGGGCCACGTGAACAGAAAACGCGGTGAGTAAGCGCGGCCCGCCATGCCATAGTTGCCCGCGCCGAAGCTGCCGCCGATCAGCACCGTGATCTTGGGCACCGACGCGGTGGCCACCGCGGTCACGAGCTTGGCACCGTCCTTGGCAATGCCCCCCGCTTCGTACTTACCGCCCACCATGAAGCCGGAAATGTTTTGCAGGAACAGCAGCGGAATGCGCCGCTGACAGGCGAGCTCGATGAAATGGGTGCCCTTCAAGGCGCTCTCCGAAAACAGCACGCCGTTATTGGCCAGAATGGCGACGGGAATGCCCCAGATATGCGCGAAGCCGCACACCAGCGTGGTGCCGTACAGTGCCTTGAACTCATGCAGCTCCGAATCATCGACAATGCGCTTGATGACTTCACGCACATCATAGGGCGCGCGGACATCGCTGGGAACGACGTCATACAGGCCCGCCGCGTCGAACTTCGGCGGCCGCGGCGGCCGCAATTCGATGCCGCTCGACTGACGGGAGCCCAAGCGGCTCACGATGTCGCGCACGATCAATAGTGCGTGCACGTCGTTTTCCGCCACATGATCCACCACGCCCGAGCGGCGCCCATGCGTATCCGCTCCGCCTAATTCCTCGGCCGAAATAATTTCACCCGTGGCCGCCTTCACCAGCGGTGGCCCCGCCAGAAAAATGGTGCCTTGATTCTTGACGATGACCGTCTCATCCGACATGGCCGGCACATACGCGCCTCCAGCCGTGCAGCTGCCCATCACACAGGCGATCTGTGCAATGCCCGCGGCCGACATCTGGGCCTGATTGAAAAAGATGCGCCCGAAATGCTCCTGATCCGGAAACACGTCGGCTTGAAAAGGCAGATTCGCGCCGCCGGAATCGACCAGGTATATACAAGGCAGCGCGTTTTCCATGGCAATGGTCTGCGCCCGCAAATGTTTCTTCACCGTCAAGGGAAAGTAAGCGCCACCTTTGACGGTGGAGTCGTTGGCGACGATCATCACCTCGCGGCCCGACACACGTCCGATACCCGCGATAATGCCTGCGCCCGGCGCCTGATCCTCGTACAGTCCGTAGGCCGCGAGTTGACCGATCTCCAGAAAGGGCGAGCCCGGATCCAACAGTCTATCCACGCGTTCGCGCGGCAGAAGTTTGCCGCGCGCGGTGTGGCGCGAACGAATGGCTTCCGGCCCCCCCAATGCGGCCGCCGCCACACGACGCCGCAATTCCGCCGCCAGTTCCAAATTCACCGCGGCGTTGGACCCCGCCGTCTTATTGTTTTCCACTGTCATGCGCCGAGGAGCTCCCGACCGATTAAAAACCGCCGTATTTCATTGGTACCCGCGCCGATGTCGTACAGCTTCGCATCGCGCAGGAATCGCTCGACCGGCCATTCCTTCGTATAGCCCGCGCCGCCCAGCGACTGAATGGCTTCAAGACAAGTGCGCACCGCATTTTCCGAGGCCAGCAGGATGGCGCCCGCCGCATCGATGCGATTTGTCTTACCCGCATCGCAGGCCCGCGCCACGGCGTACACATAGGCCCGCGCGGAACTCAAGGCAACATACATATCAGCTATTTTTCCCTGCATGAGCTGGAAGGACCCGATGGGACGGCCGAACTGCTTGCGGTCGCGCACGTAGGGCAGCACCACATCGAGACACGCCTGCATCAATCCCAACGGCCCCGCCGCCAGCACTGCGCGCTCATAGTCCAAGCCGCTCATTAATATGCGCACACCCCCATCGACCGCGCCCATGACATTCTCAGCGGGCACCTCGCACTCCTCGAATACCAACTCCGCGGTGTCCGAACCGCGCATGCCCATCTTCTCTAGCTTCGCGGAAACACTGAAGCCCTTCATGCCTCTTTCCACCAAGAAAGCTGAAATGGCATTGGGCGCCTTGCCCGTGCGGGCATAAACAACGAGGGTGTCGGCCTGCGGCGAGTTGGTAATCCAGAATTTGGTGCCGTTCAGCACATAGCGGTCGCCGCGCAACTCCGCGCGCAGCTGCATGGACACCACGTCGGAGCCGGATCCCGTCTCGCTCATCGCAAGCGAACCCACATGCTCGCCGCTGATGAGTTTCGGCAGGTACTTGGTCTTTTGCTCCGACGTCCCCCAGCGGCGAATCTGATTAATGCAGAGATTGGAATGGGCTCCATAGGACAGGCCTACCGAGGCCGACGCCCGCGACACCTCCTCCATGGCGACCACATGCTCCAGGTACCCGAGCCCCAGACCACCCCACTCCTCCTCGACCGTGATGCCATGCAATCCCAACGCGCCCATTTGCGGCCAGAGCTCGCGGGGAAATGTATTGGTCGCATCGATTTGAACTGCGATGGGGGCAATTTTTTCGGCAGCAAAGCGGGCGGTGGATTCGCGGATCGCGTCCACGGTTTCACCCAATCCGAAATCCATGGGTAACGTTGACATCGGCCACCTCCCAAGGCTTTACCAGTGCAGGCATGCTACTCGTGCCCCCAATCATAATAAAATTGAAAGATGTACGCCTTAGTCATAGTCTATATCTATGATTGACCGCTATCTCCTACGCTATTTCCTGGCCGTCATCGACTACGGGGGCTTCTCCAAGGCGGCCAAACAGCTGAATGTGGCCCAACCCACCCTGTCGGTGGGTATCCGGAAGCTCGAGCGGCTGCTCGGGACCCCCGTGTTCAACCGCAACAGCAAACGGGTGCAAATCACCGACGCCGGGTCTCGGCTCGCCGCCCACGCCCGCCGCATCGAGAACGAGTTCAACCTGGCCGAGGCTGCCGTCGCCAATCTGACGCCGGTGAGGGCGCTCCGGCTCGGCGTGCTGACCACCCTCCCCATTGGGCCGGTGGCCGACAGCCTACGGGTCGCCAAACGCTCCGCCAATCTCGAGCGCTTACTCCTCGTGCCCGGCAACGAACAAGAGCTACTGCAGCGCCTGCGGCGCGGCCAGATCGATGCTGCCTTGACCCTCGTGCGGGAAGAGTCCGAGCGGCTCGCCCCCGAACTGCTCTTCACCGAGCATTACGCCCTCGCCATGCCCAGCGATCACCCCCTGGCCGATCAGACGGTCATACCGCCCGAGGACTTGGCGGACAACACCATGATCGTACGGCGTCATTGCGAAGTCCTCTCCGAGACCAGCCGCCACTTCACTGAACGTGGGGTGCGTCCGTTCTTCGCTTACCGCGGCACCAACGACGACCAAGTGCTGTCATTGGTTCAGGCCGGCCTCGGCATTACCGTCATGCCTGCCTCGTACAATCTCAAAGGCGTCGTGCGGCCACTCCTCGCCGGTTTCAATTTGAAACGCCAGGTTGGCTTTTTGTACGCCGACGGTGGCAATCGCTCGCAGCACGCGATGTCGCCCATGCTGCAAGCCCTACGCGCGACTTACAAGCACACCGACTGACGCCGGACCCAAGCTCCTATTTTGCAGCGATCTGGGTTAGTCTCCTCGAACGCGTCGAGATCGAGCTCATGCAGAATAAAGCGCCTTTCACCCCCATTGAGACCATGCTCCTGCTCACGGCGTTTGCCGCAGGAACCGTGGACGTCATCAGCTTTGCCACCCTGGGAGGCGTATTCGCGTCCGCCATGACCGGCAACTTCGCGCTGCTCGCCTACTACGTCGCCCAGAGCGATGCTCAGGCCGCCATGGGCTCCGTCGTGGCGCTGACCGGCTTCGTTCTGGGCTGCGGCTTGGGCGTACTTCAACGGCGCAGCCGCGCCCAAGGTCAAGCCCTCAACCTTCTGCTGCTGACCGAAGCGGGACTGCTATTCTTCTTTGCGCTGTACGCCATGTGGACGCCGCATGCCGCGCACGCCCCCTCCGACCATTTACAAATCCTGCTGCTCGCCGTCGCCATGGGAGTGCAGGCCGTGGTGGGCCAGACCATCAACGCCACCACCATTGTGTTCACCACCACCTTGACCAAGTTGGTGGGGACCATCGCCGACTCGCTGGCCAACGGCGACAGCTTGGGATTGAAGGACGTGAAAATCCAAAGCGCCGTCGTGGTGCTCTACCTGTTCGGTGCCTTGCTCGCCGGCGCCCTCATCGTGCACAAGGCGGATGCCGTCGTTCTCCTGCCCTTTATCGGCGTGGCGGCGGCTTACGGCACGCACCGCTGGGCTGAACGGCCTGTCAATTAGCCGGCGCCAAGCCCCATACAGCCCCTTCCCGGGGCCTTCGCGATCTTTACAAATAAATATATTGCCTTCCAGGAACACCCCCGTGTACTTTGTAATGCAAAGTAGCCGGCCGTCACATGATTGTCGTGGAAGACTGATACGTTACCGGGAAGATCGGGGTTCTCATGAACGACAGCAGTCAACTCAGTCGAGGCACTCACCGCATCCCCATCGGAAGCTGGTCCGTGGCGTCCCTATCGGGTGCCCCGCTCGTCCTGGCACTGGGTATCGTCGGCCAACTGGTCGACTCGCGGACCTATCCCAGCCACACGCTCGGCGCCGAGATGCACGCGTTGTTCGGCTTGAGTCTATGCGCGGCGGTCTTCACTCGTTTTTACCAAGGCATGAAGCATGCGCCCCTGGCCGACCTGCAGGAAATCGCCCGGTTTTCACGCGTCCTTTCCCGCAAGATCTACCTGCTGCTGTATGTCCTGCTGGGACTGCGGATCGCCATGGGACTCGACCGGCCGCAACCGCAGGCCGCGGAGGGGTTTCGCGATTATCTGATTGGCGGGGTGCTCGCGCTCATACTCATCCGCGTACTGGCGGCCCGCTGGACGCGCCTCGCCGCCTTTACGCCGCCCGAATCCCGGCACTCGTCCGCGGAAGGTCTCTAAAGCCGCCGCGCTGGACACCCGTGTGCTCCATGGCCGTGCGCACGCGTGGGCTTAGCAATGCGGCGAGCTCATCGGCGTGTCGATAGTCCGGCATGGACGCCGCGAGTGCCCCGCTCGTCGCCGCGGGGTGAAGATAGATTTCCGTCACGCCCGCGGGTAAGCGCGCCAGGATTTTCAGTAGAATCTCTTCGTTCATGGCGCCGCTGGCAGCAATGCCAAAGACATGATCATTGTGAAGCAGTCCCGCATGCTGCAGGCGACGCTTGACCAGCGAGACCCAAGGTTGAATGAGTACGCTGCTGATGCCTGCGCCCACCCCGGCGCTGGCCGCGGCGAACCACAACGGCTCGTCCGGCACCCTCACCGCCGTAACGCCGTATTCCCGGCCAATGCTCATCAGTAGCGACAATATGCTGGGATGTAAATGGAAATGCTTGTGCACATTGACATGATCCAACACCAAGCGGGTCCGCGCGAAGGCGGCGAATTGCGCGTGCATCTCGGCTTCCAATTGTCGGCGCACCGACGGCAACGCGAAGTAGCGTAGGCCCCGCGTGACCATGTCACCGTCCATCCGTCCCGTCTCATCGGCGAGACCTGGAATCAGACCCGGCTTCAGGGTTGCGAGCCCATCGGCCAACACCAGATGCAGACCCACTCGTAAGCTGGGAAGTTGGTGCGCGCGCCGTACCGCATCGGCGGCGGCGGGTGCTCCGACCATGAGGCTGGCGGCAGTGAGAATGCCCTCGCGATGCGCCTGTTCGACGGCGTCATTGACGGCCGTATGTAGCCCGAAATCATCGGCGGTCACGATCAGAAATTTAGGCATGAACAGCTAAGGCTAAATCCTCATCACCGGTAGAACCGAGCCGTCGCGGTTCACCAGATACAAATCGTCGCGCCAATGCACGCTACGCGTCACGAAACCCCAATGCCACAAAGCGACGCTCAGCAGGTCGCGCACCGGTAGGACCAGCAATTGACGGACAAGATGTTTGTCGCCGCGCATTTTGATATGCAGCAGCGCTCGCGCCACGGCGGTGATTCCAAGCATGGCGAGCGTCACCGGCGCACCACCGCCCAACACCGCGCCCAGCGCCGCCACCGGCACCCCGAACGTAATGAACGCCAAGAGATACCCTACCGGCCGCACCGCGCGAATGGTCCGCAACCATCGCAGCTCGTGGCGAACGAGGTCGCCCAAACTGGTTTCCGCCACGAAGGTCTCGACTACCACGTCGGAAAGCACCGTGCGCAACCCTAAGTTGCGCGTCAATTCGCCCAAGCGGTAGTCGTCGGCCAGTTGATTGACAATGGACATGAAGCCGCCGATACGGCACAACACTCGACGGCTCATCGCAATGGTGACGCCGAAGGCAAAGGCACGCGAGCCGCCCAGGGCGGCGACGCGCACCGAGGGAACGAACCATTCGTTGATGAACTGCGACCCCAACAGCGACCACACCCCGGCGCGCGGCACCCCGCGATAGGCACAGGTGACAATGCCCACACCCTCATCCTGCAGCGGCGCCACGACCCGGGACAGGTAATCGCGCTCGACGCGCACGTCGCTATCCGCAATGACGAAGTAATCATGCCGCGCTGCCGGCATCATATTGACCAGATTGCTGACCTTGCGGCTCGTGCCATGCTGTCGACGATCGACGACCAGGCTCAGATGGCGCGATGGAAATTCACCTTGTAGTCGCTCGATGATGGGCACCACCTGATCGTTCTTATCCGCGACGCCGAATACCACCTGAAAATCGGGATAGTCCTGGTCGCAGAAGGAACGGAGGCACTCGTACGTCTCTGGCTCTGCACCGCAAAGTGGCTTGAATACCGTGACGGAAGGCGGCGGCGCCCCGAGGGCCGCAACCGCTGGTCGGATCCGTGTGCATACGGCCGCCAAGGCCGCCACGCTGTACACCGTCGCCCCCACAGCCAACGCAAGTCCGCCTCCCATCATCCATGAGTGGAACATCGGCACCTCTTCTGAACCCAATCTACCATGCTCATCGGCCCCTTGATTTGAGGGCCTCCGAGCGGCCCACCTAGCGCTGCGTCAGCAGCGCCTCGTCCAGCACTTCCACCCAATGCCGCACAGGCAATCCCGTGCCCGATTGCAAATGCTGAATACACCCGATATTGGCCGACAGAATACCTGACGGCCCCGACTCGACGAGATTCTTGAGTTTTCGATCCCGCAGCTGGCGCGCGAACTCAGGTTGCAACACCGAATAGGTACCCGCCGACCCGCAGCACAGATGCGCCTCGTTGCCGGCAACGCGAATATCGAACCCGAGCATCCCTAGTTGAGTCTCGACGCCGCCCCGCAACCCCTGGCCATGTTGCAGCGTGCAAGGCGGATGGTATACCCAACGCCCCGCTCCTACAGACCCGAGTCTGACTTGGAGTTGCGGCACGAGTTCCGGCAGCAGCTCACTCAGGTCGCGCGTCAGTGCACTCACGCGAGCGGCCTTATCGCGATATTGAGGGTCGCGCTCCAGCATGTCACTGTAACTTTTCACAGTAAGCCCGCAGGCGGAGGCATTACTGATAATGGTATCCACGGTACCCGCGCTCACCAGGGGCCACCAGGCATCGATGTTACGACGCGCATCGTCCAGAGCACCGGCGGGGTCGCTCAAGTGTTCGCGGATCGCTCCGCAGCAACCTGCGCCCTTGGCCACGACCGTCTGGATGCCGCATGCATCGAGCACTCGCGCCGTGGCGCTATTGATATTCGGCATCATGCCGGGCTGAACGCAGCCGGCCAGCAGCAGGACCTTGCGAGCATGCTCGCGAGTGGGGAGGCTCTCCGCCCGCTCGTGAGCCTGAGCCGGCACGTACTTGCGTAGGAACCTTGGCAGCACCGGCCGACACAGACGCCCCGCCTTGAGCAACGGCGCGAACAGCCATGACGTCAGTCCCTCGCGCAACACCCAGCGCGCCGCCTTCTTAGGTAAGGGCCGCGCCACCCGTTCGTCCACCAAATGGCGTCCAATGGCAACCAACCGGCCGTATTCCACGCCGCTGGGGCAGGTGGTTTCGCAGTTGAGACAGGTAAGGCAGCGATCCAAATGCTCCTGGGTGCTGCGGCCCACGTCACCGCCCTCGAGCATTTGTTTGATTAAATAAATCCGCCCGCGCGGGCCATCCAGCTCATCGCCCAGTATTTGGTAGGTAGGACAGGTCGCATTGCAAAAACCGCAATGCACACAGCTGCGCAGGATGGACTCGGCTTCGGTGCCGGCGGGCGTATTCTGGAATTCTGGGCTGAGGTTCGTTTGCATGGGGATTACAACTCGGGGTATAGCCGCCCGGGATTGAACACTCCCTCGGGATCGAAGGACCGCTTCAAGCGCTCTTGGATGCGCATCGATACCGATGACACCGGCGAGAAAGCGCCCGGTGATTTATCCAGGGTCCGCACCAAGGTGGCATGTCCGCCGACTGCCGTGGCCGCGGCCCGCACCTCGATCGCCGATGCGGCGCTGCGCCACCAGCGCTGCCCTCCGCCCCACTCGATGAACTGCTCTCCGGGCAAAGAAATACGAGGCGCCGTATCGGGGACCGCGAGGCGCCATAGACAATCGCCGGCCCGCAGCTTCACCTGGGTCAATTCGAAAAAGGTATGCCGATGATCGCGAATATCCGCCCACCAAACTTGCGCGGCCTGCGGCGACACTTCGCGCCCACCGCTCAAGGTAACGCCGTTCACCACGGATGAGGCGCCGGCCAAGCGCACATACAATTGTCCGCGGTGCCAGGAACTCGCGTGCAGCGGCACCGACTTGCCTGCCCAACGATTGAGCTGGCTCAACGCGGCCGCCTCGTCGAGTTCGAAGCACAGCGTTCGGAACGCGGGCTGAATCGGCAGGACCTTCAACGACACTTCGCAGAGCACTCCCAAGACGCCCCAGGACCCGGCGATCACGCGCGCCACGTCGTACCCCGCGACATTTTTCATCACTTGGCCGCCGAAGGTGAGTACTTCGCCGCTGCCGCCCAATATCGAAGCCCCCAGCACGAAATCGCGCAGCGGCCCCACGCTGGCGCGCGCCGGCCCGGCAAGGCCCGCCGCCACCATGCCGCCCACCGTGCCGTTGGCCGCAAATCGAGGCGGTTCGAATGGCAGGCACTGGCCCCGCTCCGCCAACGCGGCCTCGAGTTCGGCCAAGGGGGTGCCCGCCAGCACGGTCACTACCAATTCAGTGGGCTCGTAGCTGCTAATGCCCGCGAGCTCGCGTATGTCGAGCAGCGCCCCTCGCGGGGGGTTCGCGTAAAAGGACTTTGTTCCGCCTCCGCGGATGTCGAGCGCGCTGTTATCACTGCGTGCCGCAGCCACTCGATCCGTCAATCGCTGCAAAGCCGGCGGGTAGGTATCCATCAGAAGCGCGGCAGCTCGGGAAAACGCAGCGCCCCGCGATGAACGTGCATTTTTCCGTACTCCGCACAGCGCTGCAGGCTGGGGATCACCTTGCCGGGATTCAACAAGCCCGCGGGATCGAACGCCGCCTTGATGGCCAGCATCTGCGCGCGTTCGGCCGTCGAAAATTGCACGCACATCGAGTTTAGTTTCTCGACGCCCACGCCATGTTCGCCCGTGACAGTACCGCCGACACTGATGCTCGCTTCAAGGATTTCGGCGCCGAACAACTCGCAGCGGTGAAACTCGTCAGGATCGTTCGCGTCGAACAAAATCAGCGGATGTAAATTCCCGTCGCCCGCATGAAACACGTTGACGCAGCGCAGGGCGTACTTCGCTTCCATGGCCTCGATGGAGCGCAGCATCTCCGCCAGGCGCTTGCGCGGAATGGTCGAGTCCATGCACATGTAGTCCGGACTCATGCGGCCCGACGCCGGGAAGGCATTCTTGCGGCCGCTCCAGAATTTCATGCGCTGCTTTTCGTCGCGGCTGATTTCGATGCGCACGGCGCCATGCGCCTGCAGCACGTCGATGGCTCGCTGCACCTCCTCTTCGACTTCCTCCACCGTCCCATCGCTTTCGCACAACAAAATAGCCGCCGCCTCGAGGTCGTAGCCCGCGTGCACATACTCTTCGGCCGCCGCCGTCATGCGCTTGTCCATGAGCTCCAACGCCGCGGGAATAATGCCGGCGGCAATCACGGCCGCCACGGCCGCACCCGCCGCTTCCACGGTAGCGAAGCTCGCCATGACGCACTTCGCCAGAGCGACTCGCGCCAAAAGGCGCACCGTTACTTCCATGGTCACGGCCAACATGCCTTCGCTGCCCACCACCAACGGCAGGAGGTCGAGGCCCGCGCAGTCCGGTGCCTCGGAGCCGAACTCGATGGGCTCACCGTCCACGGTGTACCCGCGCACCCGCAGCACGTTGTGCAACGTGAGGCCATATTTCAGACAATGAATGCCGCCGGAATTCTCCGCCACGTTGCCGCCGATGGTGCAGGCAATCTGACTGGAGGGGTCGGGCGCGTAATAAAGTCCGTACGGCGCGGCCGCTTCGCTGATGGCGAGATTGCGTACGCCGCATTGCACGACCGCGGTGCGCGCCGCCGCATCCACCTTGATGATGCGATTGAATTTGGCCAGCGACAAAGAAACACCCACTGGGTGAGGCAGGGCGCCCCCGGACAGTCCGGTGCCGGCCCCTCGCGCCACAATGGGCGCCTTCAAGTCGTGGCAGGTTTTCAGTACCGCGACCACTTGAGCCTCGGTCTCCGGAATGGCAACGACCAAAGGCAATTGGCGATACGCGGTCAGCGCGTCGCACTCGTAGGGTTGCGTCTCTTCGCGGCGAAATAAAATGCAATGCGGCGGTAATACGCTCGAAAGCGCCGACACAATGACCTGTTGCCGTGCGCTTCGCTGAGCTATGGCAAGGGGGTCGCTGGATGGCAAGGCCGGGGGCATGACTACATCATAATGTAAAGCGGTCGGCTCGGAGAGACAGCACCGCGCTGCGGCCTGCAAATCAGCCGGTTACATGAAAATTCAGTCATAAACGGCCTTTCCGGCAGCGCGAACTTCGCGGGTGTTAGACACTCTAAAGTGCACACCCACCCTAATGTCCACACCCACCGCCTCCGAGGGTCTCCCAACGTCATGATGTCGCGCTTCGCATGGTTTCTTGTGCTGGCCATGCTGGCCTCCGCCAGCCGGGCTGGGCCAGCCCCCTTCGATCTCGCCGGCCCGGTTCTCGACGTCAAGGTCACGCGCGGCGCCACCACCTTGCCGGTGTCCCAAGTTCCCAACCTTAGCGTCGGCGATCACCTCTGGCTCAAGGCCGATTTTCCGCAGAATCAATCCGCGCATTATCTGCTGGTGGCGGCCTTTCTTCGCGGTGCGACCAATCCTCCGCCCGAGAACTGGTTCTTCCCCTGCAAGACATGGTCCGACAAATGCGGCAGCGAGGGCATGACCATTACCGTGCCGCAGGACGCACAACAAGTCCTCCTGTTTCTCGCGCCGCAAACCAGCGGCGATTTCAAAACGCTCGTGAGCGCCGTTCGCGGCCGCCCGGGCTCGTTCGTGCGCACCTCGCAGGACTTGAATCAAGCCGCCATGGATCGCTCGCGTCTCGAGCGCTACCTCGCGATCTTGCGTCAATTGAACAGCGCCGATCCCACCAAGATTGCTGCCACCACGCCGCTGCTGGCGCGCAGCCTCGCCATCAAGGTGGAGGACAAATGCTTGGACCGGCTGCCCGAGCTCCAGGCGCCCTGCCTCATGCAAGGCCAGGAGTCGTTGATTTTGAATGATGGGCACAGCACCTCCATCGTCGAAGCTCTGACCTCCGGTCCGGGTAGCGACCTGGCCATGGAGGCGAGTTACACACCGCAGTTGAGCTACGGCTACTACAGCCCTTACATCGCTTCGGTGCTCGACATCGCGCGCATTTTCGATTCGTTCAGCACGGCCCAATACCAGTACATTCCGGCCCTGGCATCGCAGCGCGACGACAAAATCGCCCTGACGCTGAACGCCGCGCCGTCATTCCACAATCCGAAGTCCGTGCTGGTGACGGCCTTGCCGGCGGTGGAA
>Ga0302311_10002314_pt1 | contig 21721 bp, 26 predicted proteins | sample III_Palsa_N1_3_FD_200449 | JGI IMG/M metagenome (GOLD analysis project Ga0302311, IMG submission 200449) | Peat permafrost microbial communities from Stordalen Mire near Abisko, Sweden - III_Palsa_N1_3 | ecosystem: Environmental > Terrestrial > Soil > Palsa > Peat permafrost | place: Sweden... | reverse complement strand
GGTGCTCGAACTCGACCTCGGGGTCGGCGAAGGTGGTCATGGTGGCGCTCCTTGGGCTTGTAGGTGGTGGTCAGTCGCGGGTTTCGAGGTAGGCGTCCCAGCGGGCCTGGTCCAGGAGGCGGTAGAGCTCGAACGCGGCCAGGCCCCGCCGGCGGTGGGCGCCGCCCTCGCACGCGGTGCAGCCGTCGCAGCCCGGTTCGGCGGTGGTGGAGCAGCCGGGCGGGCAGGCGTAGGTGGTGGTGGCGCGCTGAAGGACGCTGCCGGGCAGGGGGCTGGCGGCGCGGTCCTGGGGGTCGGTGAACACCCCGGTGCGCTTGGTGAACGCCTCGACGGCCCACGCCTCGATGGCCAGGTACTCCGCGGTGTCGAAGTAGCCGTCGCGGTCGCTGGTGCCGTTGGCGGCCAGCGTCTGCAGCACGTGCTCATCGAGGTGGAGGAACGGGATGTCGGCGTCGGGGCCGCCGTGGCTCTCGTGCTGGTGCTGGAGGAAGTGGTAGCGGCGGTGGATCAGCTCGCCGATGTCCTGGCCTGCGTGGACGCCGCTGTGGTGCTCGTGGGCCATCGTCTTCTCGCTCTCATCAGGGAGGGGCCTGGCCCGCTGTCCAAGGGGCCGGCTGGGGTGTGGTCTGGGTGGTGGGGCTTGGGTCAGTCGAAGGCGAAGTCGAGGTACTGGACGTCGCGGAGTTCGACCTGCAGGCCGCTGGCACGGCTGCCGCTGTCGGTGAAGTACGCCTCGGCCAGGGCGTCGGCCACGAGCTGGTGGAGCTCGGTCTCGGTGGCGCCGTTCTCCTGGGCGGCGAGGATCTCGGCCGTGTGGTGCGCGGAGATGCGCTCGGTCAGCCACCGCACCCTGGGGTCGTCGGTGGTGCCGGCCCCGGCGGAGAAGCCGAATGTGCCGCGGACTTCAACGGTCATTCCGGCGGCGGCGGCCTGGGCGCGGACGGCGGAGCGGACCTCGGGCTGCCACTGGGAGGCGGTGTCGTCCTCCATGACCTCCCGGGTGGCCGCGCGGGGGGTGGTGACGGTGCCCTTGGCGTAGCGCTGGACGCTGCGCTGGGAGATCCCGAGGCGGGCGGCCAGGGCGCGGGTGCCGCCCTTGACCTTGCTGAGCAGGAAGGCGACCTGCTCGCGGGCGGTGGCCGGCGGCGGTTCGGTGAACTTCTTGCGGGTCGCGCGCTCCAGGCCGTCGGCTATCCGGCCGCGGCCGCGCCCGGGTCCGCCGGCGTCCTCGGGTCCGCCGGGGCTGCTGCTGGTGGTGTCGAAAGTGTCGCTGTCGCTCATGGGGAAGACGATGGTTCGCCGGGCCTGTGGACAGACTCCGCGTTGATTTGTTCTGTGCGACCCGGTCATGGATGGCTTTGACCTGCACTGTTACTGTTCGGTGGTCGCGCCCTGGTCGTCATCGGTGCTCGTGCGCGGCAAGAACGGCTCTGCCGAGTCATTCTTTCCGCCCCTGCTTCGACCCGAGGTGTCCGCACGGTGAGCTCCGGATCGGCCGTCATAGCGACCTGGTCGCAGCTGTGGGAGGGCAACAGCCCGGAGAACTTCGCGGTGCACCGGCTGGCCGCCGCCGGCGCCCTGCACGAGTACGACGTCCTGGCGGTCCGCGAGGCGTGGCGCAGGGCGATCGAGCAGGCGCTGCCGGACGGCTTCGCCCTGCGCGGCACCACCTTCCACGGCCCCGCCGAAGGCCTGCGGCCCGACGGCGGCCGCCTGGTCGACGCCGACGGGCGGACCTCGCTGCAGCTGCACCGATCCGTGCTCGAGGAAGCCGTTGGCGGGCCGGGCCGCGATCCGCAGGCGCAGCTGTGGGCCGTAGCCGCCCGGTACCGGCTCAGCGCCGGGGGCCTGCGGGTGTACGGGATGTGGAGCACGTTCAGCGGCGACCAGGCGGTGGAGGACACCGTGCGCACCGCGCTGTCGGCTTGGGGGCGCGGGCACGTCCAGGAGCTGGCCGGGACCGGCCGGTGGCCCATGGAGGTGGTGCACGCCGCCCTGGAGGGCCGCCTGGGCACCGTAGAGGCCGTTGCCGCAGCGGTGGCGGCCGCCTACCGCGACGCGCTCACCACGGCGCTGCCGCCCGGCTTCGCCCTGGACGACGACGGCGCGGTGCGGGGGCCGCACCCGAAGGAGGAGGCCGTCGATGTCGCCGCCGCCGTGCACTCTGTCGACGTCGCCTCCGTCATCGCCACGGTGCTGCTCGCCCCTCGGGAGCTGCTGACCGCCCAGGAGGTCGCCGAGCTGATCGGCGCCGCCACTGCGGACAGCGCCCGGCACACCCTGTCGCGGTGGGGCGTGGCGGCGGCGGAGTACCGGGCCGGGGAGAACGGGCGGGTGCAGGCCCGCTACGACGGCGACCAGGTCCGCGCCGCCTGGCGGGCCCGGCCCGGTCGCGGCCGCCGCGCCGCCCCTCCGGGTAGGTGACTGCGGCCTGGGCGGGTCAGTAGGGGGTGCGGGCCCGCGTGTCGAAGAGGTCGAGCGCCTTGCCGAGGGCCAGGCAGGTCAGCGTCGTCCAGTAGCTCAGGTTCGACACGGAGCCCGTCACCCGGAGGAGCAGGATCCCGCTCGTCTCGGACAGGACCTCGCGCGGCAGCTGGTTGAGCGAGTTGCTGAGGTCGCCGTGGGCGAGCGCGCTGCACCCCCTCCATGCGTACTCGAAGGCCCTGCCCGGGTCGAAGTCCACCTCGGACGCGGCCGGTTTGCCGATCACCTCGCCAGCCGCTCGGGCGACGTCCCCGTAGCCGGCGAACCTCAGCGCGGCCTTCAGCTCCTTCGGCGTGGTCTGCGGCGCACCCGCAGCCTGGAACAGGGCGACCAGCTGGTCCCACTGCTCCGCCTCGCTGCGGGGGAACAGTGTGTCGGGGTCGATCGGAGGCTGGCCGGGCACCGACATCGTCGCCGCTACCACCTCGGCCATCGCGCGGTTGTTCTTGTGGTCATCGGCCTGGAGCGCCAGGCGGCGACGGACGCGCTCCAGCCGCTGATGCGGCGCGAGCAGCCACAGCGCGCGGGCGCTGTTCTCCAGCGCGCCGCGCAGGAGCGTGGCCTGCCCGTGCGGGTGCACCACCAAGGACGCCGTGTCGCCCTCCACCTTCTCCACGAGGCAGGAGCGCAGACAGCGGACGTGGTCAACGGCGACCTGCACGGCGTGCTGGAAGCTGTGGGAGACCTGGTAGGGGTGCGTCTTGGCGTCGTCTCCGGCGAGGGAGCTCTTCGGGTGCACCTCCCAGGCGGCCTCCCGTCGCGGCTCGAACCGCGCGAGGATGACGTCGATGCGGGTCAAGGTCGCGCGCAGCAGCTCGGTCTCTTCTTCGTCCACAGCGTCTGACGATAGATGTCCGGTTGCTGCACTGTCGCCGGATTTCTTCTGCTGGTCTTCTGCCGGGGCGGCCCTGATCGGGTGTCATCACGGCCGCCCCCCGATGACTTTGGCGCGGGTGTTGGTCAGCGCAGGTGCAGCCACCCGGCCAGGGCGTCCAGCAGCACGGTGGCCACGCCGGCACCGGCGGCGTACGCCGCGCCGCGGACCATGGCGAAGACGGCGGACTTCCGCAGCCGGCTGCGCGTGCTGGCGGTGTTGGTGGTGTTGGACATCGGGTTCCTCCCCCATGACGGCGCCCTCCGGCCAGGGCGGCGGGAGGGCGGTTGGTTGACGGTGTGTGCGGGGTTGATGGCGGTGTTGCCGTCGTACTTGGCAGGTAGTGGTGAATACGGTGTGGCGCAGCGGCAGGGGGTGCACCGCGTTGACCTGCGGGAACGCGGACGACTCTCTCCGGCTCTCTCGGTCGACTTGATGTGACTTCCATCACGTCAGCTCTGGTCGTGGCCTGCTGCTCAGCGGCTGGACCTGCGGCGTTGCCGGTCTGCCGATCGGGGCGTGGCAGCCGGAAGCCGGGCCGCGAAGATTTTCGGGCGTAGGCAGGCGGAGGGGGTGTGGGAGCGGACGCGGTCCGTCGGATCAAGGCGTGTCCAGGGGCGCCTGGAGGCGTTGGACGGGCGTGAGCACAGCACGGCGTGGCCTTGGCCCTGGGGGCGCGGCCGCCGCACAGCAGCGCCAGGGGCCGCCCCCGCAGCGAAGGCCGGGCCCGGTCGCGCCGCCCGGCGACGGGCTGCGGGCGGTGACGGCGCTGCGGCTGGTGCCGGTGCCGCGCGGCGCGGTGGAGACGGCGCTGGCGTTGGCCCGCACGGTTGCCGGGCGCGGCGCGGTGGAGTCGGCGGAGGTACACGACAGTGCCAGCGCCCTGGTCGTGGTCCTGGAAGGCGTCCTCGGGCGGAGGGCAGCCGGGCCGCGGCCGCCGGCCGGGCCGACGGTCAGTGGCAGCGGGGCGGCCCCGACTGCGGGCCGGGGGTGACCTGCGGCCCGCGGACACCTTCCCCCGCGCAGGGGGTGGGGTGTCGGGGGGTCAGCCAACCCAGACGATGTCCAGGACTCCCAGGGTCGTGGTCGGCTGGTTGATCCAGTAGACGACGGTGAGCTGGCCGACGGCGGCGGCGCGTAGGTCCTGGCCCTCGGGGTCCGAGGGGTTCCAGACCGGGAATCCGTAGGGGCTGCGGACGGCCAGGTCCAGGACGTCGCGGACCATCTGCACGGCGTGCTCGGGCAGCTCGGACAGGGTCTTGGAGGCCTGTGGGGAGAGCCGGACCCGCCAGGGCTCACCGCTCACTGCGGCCCGCCAGGACGTCGTCCAGGTCCACGAAGCCGGAGTCGTCCTTGCCGGAGTCGAAGAACGCGTCGACCGCCGGGGCGGTGTCCAGGCGCATCTGCCACACGGCGATGACCTCGTGCAGCGGCGTCAGGGTGTAGGTGTGGCGCGAGTCGTCCAGGGCCTTGGCCCAGTCCCGCTCGAACGCGGGCACCCAGGTGTCCGCGCGCCGGTCGGTGCGCAGCCGGGTGAGCAACCGGGCGGCGGCCGCCGGGGCCGGGACGGCCGGCGGCTCCGTGGCGGCGGTGGGGGCCGATTCGTGGGGCTGTGCGCTCATGTCGTCTGCTCCCCTTGGAAGGGCTCCGGGCGCTTCTCAGTGTCCTCCCAAACGGCGGTCATCGGGGAGGGGTTGCCGTTTCCGTGCCGGGGTCCGCGGACCTGGTAGGGCGCCAGTACCTGGACGGGGACCACGAACCGGAGCTTCGAGACGCGCCGGATCACCTTGGACTTGATCATGTTGTTGATAGCGGGTACCGGGACGCGGTAGGCAGCCAGGGGCTTGCCGCGCATCGCCAGGAACACGCTGCCTTCCGGCTCGTAGCCGTGCTCGGTGGTCACGTCCTGGTCCTGGAGGTGGACAAGCATGATGTCGTCGACGCAGTCCTGGTCGTACCGGTACTCGCCGTGCTGGTCCGGCTTCGTGGGGCCGGGGAAGCCGAGGGTGTCCGCGTTCTCGGTCCAGGCGCGCTTGACGTCGACCCGGCGGCGATCGCCGCGGGCGTCCCAGTGGGGTTCGTTGCTGTAGCCGCGCCAGTAGATGTCGTCGGCGTCGCCCGCGTCGGCGGCCACGACCCCGGCCCCGGCCATCTCCGCCAGCACGGGCACCGCGGCGCGCAGCGCGAGCTGCGGGTTGTCCCAGCCCCAGGTGCCGCCGTACCAGTCCTCACCTGTTTCCCCGGTCGTCGGGGCCGCAGCGGGGTGCTCGTGGAGGGCTGCCCGAGCGGCCTCCAGGGCGAAGGCCCGCGTCCGTGCCGCCAGAACGCTGTCGGGCGCATCACTGTGGTCTGCGAGGTAGCCGAGCATCGTGGCCAGCATATGTGTGTAGCCGGGCGCACCGGCCAGTTCCCGCAGTCTCGCGGCGCCCGAGCGGACGGTATCGGCGGGATCGTCCGACACCTGTCCGAGCCGCGTGCCGCCGAGCTCGGCTGCGACATCGCTCATCGGACCGGCTCCGTCGGCTGGTTGGCGAGTTCGGCGGGGGTCTTCCCGATGCTCATCACGGGCTTCCTGTCGGTGGAGTCGGGCATGTCGGTGGGCTGGATCCTCAGCCGAGGGCGAGTGCGGGCAGGTCGGCGGCGGGAACACGGTGGTCGACCAGGAGACGGAGGGCCACGGCCTCGATCCGCGGCCACAGCCGGAGCACCTCGCTGTGGGCGCGCTGCTGCTGGTGGAGCCAGTTCCACGGGCGCGGCCGGGTGCCGACCGGTCCGTAGTCGAGGCGGTTGTCGTCGGGCAGCAGGTCGACCAGCTCGCGGGCCAGGTGCTGGTCGTCCAGGCCGCCGACCTCGATGGCCCACTGCTCCGCCGGGGAGACCGGTCCGCAAATCCGCGCCTGGGCCAGGTCGGCCTGGACACCGGCGGCGAGGACCATCAGCACGTCGTCGGGCGGCGCCGCGCTGAAACTGACGCCGTGGTTGACGCCGTGCGCCTGCTGCGCCCCGCATCGCGGGCACACTGCGCCGGGCGAGACGTCCAGGTCGACCGGCGGCATCCCGGCGTGCAGGGCGACGACGGCGTGGCCGGCCTCGTGGAACGCGGCGCCCAGCAGCGCCGGACCGGACACGGTGCGCAGCTGGTCGATGCAGCACATCTCCTTCGGCGGGGCGGCGTTGGTGTAGCCCCACCAGGTCCCCGATCCGGGGACCTCTATCTCGATTTGGTGGCCCACCGGCCCGTACTCGCTCACGCCCCGCCCCTCCCTTGATGTTCCGCGTCTAGAATTCCACGTCGAAATAGCGGATGTCGGTGAATTCGACTTCCAGTCCCTGAGCCCTTCCGCCGTCCTTGAAATACTCCTCTTGAAGTCCTTCGGCGACGATGTCGCGGAGTTGTTGGTCGCTCGCTCCGGCGTCCTGGGCGTTGAACAGCCGGGCGGCGTAGGCCGGGGAGAGGTGGACGGTCAGCTGCCGCTCGCGCGGGTCGTCGGTGCTGCCGATGGGGGCGTGGTAGCCGAACCGTGCGCGGGTGTCGACGGTGATCCCGCCGGAGGCGGCGGCCGCGAGGCGGGCGCGGCGGCGCACGATCGGCTGCCAGGTCTTGGCGACCTCGCGGTCCAGGGCCTCGCGCATCGCGTGCTGCGGCTTCTTCAACGTGCCCTTGAGGTAGCGCTCCACCGTGCGCTTCGTGGTGCCCAGCCGGGCCGCCACGGCGTCCTTGTCCTGCTTCTCCGCCCGCATCAGCTCCTGCATCTGCTTGCGCGGGTCGGTGGGCAGCGGCTGGGTGAACGCCGCGGTGTCGCGGCGCAGCAGCGCGTCGCTGATCTCCTCAGCCACCGCCTACTCCTCTTCGTCCGTGGTGTCGTCGCTGCTGGTGGGCCGGGCCGCGATGGTCGGCCAGCAGGCGATGCGCCACAGGCGGGCCTCCTGGTCGAACATGGGCTCCTGGCGGTGCCGGCCGGGGCCGCCGCCCGCCGGGTTCAGGCGGGCGGCGGCGGCCAGGAACGGCGCGTTGGTGTCGAGCACCGCGCTCACTCCCCGTCTTCCAGGACGGCGTCGCCCTCGCCGTCGTTCTTGATGTGCCGGGCGGGGTTCAGGGGCTGGGGGTCGTGCTCCAGCAGGCTGATCGCCCACAGCATGGTCTGCACTCCCTCCACCTTCGCCAGCCCGGGGGTGGCACCGAGGCGGAAGACGCCCGGCATGACCCGGCCCGCGCCGGTCAGCGGCAGGAAGCCCATCGGGTCGGCGGTCGGGGAGGCGTAGGCGACGCAGTCGGTGAGCACTCCGAGCGGGTAGCGGCCGGTGAGCTTGGCCATGTTGGCCATCTTGCGGTGCATGTTGACCCGGGCCTTGGCAATGACCGCGGCCCGGATGTCGGGGCGCCAGGTCGGCCGGTCCAGTGCGGCCCAGCGCTCGCCGGGCTTGAACCCCAGGCCCCGGGGGCGCTCGCGGAGCTTACCGATGCCGCCCTTGACGGTGCCCTTGATCGCGGCCAGGACCATGTCGATCTGCCGGTGCGACTCCGCGCGGTGCAGTAGCTGCCCGTCGTCGAACGCGGCGAGGTGGACCAGGCCGGCCTCGGTCAGCTGGGCGCGCAGCGCGTCCAGGTCCTGGTCCTGGTGGCGCTTGAGGATCTGGTGGGCGGCCAGGGCGGCGAGGAAGTGGTGCTCGTCGGTGTCCTTGTCGACCGGGATCCCGGCGTTGGCCATGGTGGCCACGTACGCGTCGCGCAGGTGGTCGTGCCACGGGTCCAGGTACGCGCCGTAGGTCGGCCGCACGTAGGCCTCGATCGGCTCCACGTTCAGCCCCAGCTCCACGGCGTAGGCGACGGTGGGGGTGGCGTACCAGCCCGGCCCCTGCGGCGGCTGGCCGGAGGGCGTGAACGGCGACGGCAGCCTGGGGTCCACGGCCAGCCCCGACAGGTCCACCAGCCAGGACCCCGGGACCTTCTTGTCGAACACCGGGCGCTTGACGTACTGCGGCGCGCACAGCCCCACGTTCAACCGGGCCGCCGCCGCGAGGAACGCGGTGTTGATGTCCAGGCCGACGCAGAAGGGCTGGAGCATCTCCGCGTCGCCGACCGTCTCGATCGGCCGGATCCACTGGTAACCCTCTTCGTCGATCACCCCGCCGGTCCAGTCCTGCGCGATCGGGTGCTCCTTGGGGGCCTCCGGCGGCGCGCAGTCCACTGCCTCGGTCAGCGCACCCGGGTTCGGCGCAGAGACCCACGTGCCGGTGGACTCGTCCTTGACGGGGCGGGTCGGCGGGCGCAGCGCGGTCATCAGCTCCAGGCCGGTCACCGCGGTGGTGCCGCGCGGGGTCAGTACGCGGGTGGCGTAGGTGCCCAGCACCCGTGCCAGCTCCGGGGCGGGCAGCTCCCCCGCCTTGCCCCAGTGGCGCGGGTCCAGCGCGCCCCAGGGCAGGATCGCGAGCTGCACGCACTGGCGGCCGCCGTCGGTTGCCGGGCGGTAGATCCGCGCCCACGGCCCGAAGCCACGCTTCGTCAGGTTCCACTTCGCCCGCAGCAGCGCCTTGACCACGCTGTGGTCCTCCGGTAGCCGCTGAGTGCGCTGCGCGAGGTCGACGTGGTTGGCCGCCAGCCGCTTGCCCGGGTACACCTGCTCGTCCAGCAGCGCCAGGGGCAGGCCGAACCGCTGCGCGGCGGAGGCGGTGAGGATGACCAGCGGGTCGCCGTCGCGCCCGTAGCGGTTCAGCCGCGGCTCGCCCAGGCCCGACTCCGACAGGGTCCAGGTCACCAGCTGCGCCAGCGTCGTCGCCTCGCACTCGAGGACCAGGCCGCCGGTCGCGTACGCGGTGCCGTCGCCGTCCAGCACGGCCAGGGGCCCGTGCGCGAACCGGCTGTCGGGCAGCGCCCTCGCCGCGACGGGGGCCGCCTTCGCGGCACCGGGGCGGCGCGAGCCGGCCGCGCGGGCGGGGCGCACCGGGGCGTCCCGGTCGTCGTCGGCGGCGGGAGCGCTGACGCGGGCCTGGGCCGCGCGCAGCCGCTCCACCGCCGCTGGCGACGGCGTCTCCTCCGGGGCGGCCGGGGTGAACGCGGCCGGGACCGCCACCCCGGCGGGCGCCGCCGCGGCGGGCGCCGGGAACTTCTCGGCCCAGCCGTCCAGCAGCCGCTTGTACGCCTGCAGGCGCGGCGGCCTGGGCTCCGACCTGCCCGACTCCCAGTTCTTGACGGTCTGCGCGGTCGTGGACAGGGCCTGCGCGACCGCGCTCTGCGGCACACCGGCGGCCTCCCGCAGCCGGGCCCGCTCCGACGGGTCCGGCAGCAGCTCCTCCTGCGGGCCCTGGAGCAGCGCGTCGACGGCCGCGAACAGCTGGTCCTCGGACTTCTCTTCCTTCGGCATGGCTCACCTCCTAGCCACACCTTACCACAATTCTGTAACCCTTATGCGTATCCCTTTCATTTAACCCTTGATTTGCATCATGTGTTCGGTGTTCGTGCTCACGTGCTGGTCAGGAAGTTGCCGCGTTTCACCCACACCGGCCTGCTGGCAGGGGAATGCTGGGGGCATGACGAACCCGCGTGCGAGCAAGCCGCAGCCCCCGTCGGTGACGACGGACGCCGTCAACCTGGTCCTGCCGCTGATCAAGGCCACCCTGGAGCCAGCGGCCAAGCGCGCGAAGCGCCCGATCGACTCCCCGGCCGGGCGGATCGTCTCCCAGGTCGCCCGCCGGGACATGGACACCGGCGGCGCGGACGGCACCGTCAACCTGATCGCGGGGCTGACCAGCACCCTGTCCTTCATGGCACCCGCGCTTGCGCAGGCCCTGGGCCGCGCCCCGGAGACCGCCGGCGCCAAACTCGCCGAAGCGCTGCGCCAGCAGGACGGCAACCCCTACATGGTCCGCGTCCTGGAGACGGTGCAGACCACCGGCGCCGCGGAGGCCGTCGCCGAAGCCATGGCCGGTAAGAACGGCGAGGTCTACGACCTGATCCTGAACCTGGCCGACTGCATCGCCACCCACGCCGAGGCGTACGCCCACGTCACCAGCACCCCGCTCGACGAGGTCTGGGCCGAGATCGAGGCGGGCCTGCACGACTGAGCTCGGCGGCCAGGCCGTTTCCGCTGGTCGGGCGGCGCCGTCGCAGCTGCGGCTCGGGGACCAGGGCGACGCTCATCCATACCGGGGCCTGGTCGCGGAAGCTGTGCCCGTACGGCGCGAGGTCGGATCCGGTCCGGTCGTCCAAGCTGCTGCCGGTCACCGACACCGTCGCCCCGTCGTCCGCGACCGACGCCAGGGACGAGCCGCAGGCGGAGCAGAACGCCCGCCGCAACGTCGGCCAGCTCGCGAACCAGGCCGGCTCCCCCGACCAGGACAGCGCCGCCCGGTCGAACGCCACCCACCACACCGTCGGCGCACCGGCGACACGGGAGCAGTGGGTGCAGGAGCATGCGTAGCTGTCCCTCACGGGGCCGGCCACCGTGTAGGAGACGGCCCCGCACAGGCAGCCGCCCGTCCGCGTCTCGGGCGAGGCGGTCGGTGCGGTCATCCTCGAACATCTCCCGGGGCAGTGCGGTCGGTCGACGTCAGTGTGTCAGCCGACCGCGGGCCTCCCGGACAGGCGCGGAGCACGGTGCGTGAACCGGCGCCGGAAATTCACTCGTTCCGTCGACGGACGCGTCAGCGCTGATCGGCCGGGTCCGGCTGGTTCTCCCGCAGGTAGTCGTGGACGGCTTGCTCAGGGATGCGGAAGGAGCGGCCCACTCGGATCGCCGGCAGCTCGCTGCTGTGGACCAACCGGTAGACCGTCATCTTCGAGATCCGCATCACCGAAGCGGTCTCCGCGACGGTGAAGAAGTTGACCTCGTGCAGCGGCGTCCGCGGCCGTTCGTCGGCCGCAGCTGGCCCGTCTCGGGTGGCACCACCCATCAGGCGGTACTCCCGAACGGCCTGCTCGGGGATGCGGTAGGAGCTGGCCACCCGGACGGCGGGCAGTTCGGTGCTGTAGATCAGCTCGTGGACCTCCACGGCGCTGATCTCCAGCATGGCGGCGGCTTCGGCAACGGTGAGGAAGTTGACCTCGTGCAGCGGCCGCTGCCCGCTTCCGCCGCGAAACGGGCCCGCCGGGGGGAACGGCTCGGGCGCGGGCTGCGGCACGGTGCCGGGCTCGTTGACCCAGTCCAGAAGCTTCACCAGGGTCGCTGAGGTCTGCTGCGGTGTCGGCCCCGGCGTGGCGTGCTCGAGCACCTGGCGGTACAGCGTGCGCACGGAGACGGTCTGGTCAGTGCCGGTGACGGCCTGCGGTCCCTTCGTCATGCCCCTCGCCTCTCATCCTCGGCCACATCGTCCACCAGGTGCAGGTCCTGGTCGATCCGGCTCTGCAGCCATGCTGCGGCACGGCTGCGGTGCGAGCGGACGGTGCCCTCGGTGATGCCCATTGCATCGGCCACCTCCCGCGTCGTCCATCCTTCCCCCCAGCACAGCCACGTAGCCAGGTACTGCGCCGGCGGCATCTCCCGCATCAACCGCTGCGCCCGGTCCAGGACGTCCTTGCGCAGGACCTGCTCCTCCGGATCCGGCACCGCCAGCAGGTGGTCGAAGAGCACCTCGACCTTGGGGATCAGGTCGGCCCACACCCTCTGGCGCCGAACCTGGTCGACGAACGTGTTGCTGCACACCGTGTACAGCCACGCCAACTGGCCGTCCAGGTCCCGGCGGGAGAGCACCTCCCAGTGCTCGACGAACTTGCGCCAGACCTCCTGGGCCAGGTCGTCCGCGGTGTGCTCATGCCGGGTCAGCCGATGACAGCGCCGGTACACGTCGGGGTGCACCGCCACCACCAGGCGCGATAACGCGGCCTGGTCCGCTTCGGCTAGGCGCGCCACCGGTACGGCCTCTTCCCCGTTCCGATCTTCACCCGCATCTTCGCTCCCCCCATCCCCGTGTCCTGCTCGACGACCGTGCCGAGCGGCGCGTGCTTGATCAGATCCAGCAGCGTGCGCCGACGCTGCCATTCACTCACTACCAGCTGCACCAGCGCCAGAGCGCCGACCGCGCACAGCCCCACCCAGGACAGGTGCGTCAGCGCCAGCGGCGCCAACGCGAAGACTCGCGAAGTGTTCCTCACACCCTGTACATCGAACGACCCGCCAGAACCGTTGAGCCCCAGCGCCCCACACGCCACACAGGGACCGCTCCGCTGGTCAGAACAGGGCGTGCTGGTCGCCGCAGGTGCTTTTCGCCGGACGGCCGGCAACGCCGCCCATCCCGAACGCCGGTCCACCCTCTGGCGATAGCTATGCGGGCTTCAGAAAGTCGCTTCCGCCCGACCTTTCCGACCTCGACACTGGGAAGCTCAAGGTTTCCTACGAGAGGACGCTCCGTTCATGGCCGCGATTCGCTACCCCATGTGGCCGCCGGCGAACGTCGAAGCGGTGTGCGGGGTCCTGGCGAGTACCGACCAACCGGGGCTGACAGGCTCGGAGATCGACAAACTGCTAGCGATGCTCGGGATCGAGGACATCAACCCGACCGCCAACAAGCGTGACCGGCTCTGGGTGGCCCTGATGACCAAGCAGCAGGCAAACCAGGCCAGTAACTGCATCATCCGGTTCATCACCGAGGCGATGGCGCCGGGGCGCTACGTCCAGAACTCGGCACGCTTCGACGCGCTCAAGGACGCGCTCAACGAACCACTGGCCCTCATGGCCCTATGCGTCGACGAGAAGGGTCGTCTCGCCCGCGCAGCGGGTGCGAGCACCCTTGACGAGGTCGCCAAGCTGGCAGGTCGGTTGCTCACCGAACTCAACCGGCGGGGCATCCACCCGGAGGTCGTGAAGTACTGCGAGGAGGAAATCTTGCGGAAGTCCCTCTTCCACGCGGTCTTCGAGGCAACAAAGGGTTCGGCAGAGCGCCTCCGCCAGTTGTCCAAGTCCAACCTCGACGGTGCTGACCTCGTGGACTTCTGCTTCAGCACCAAGAACCCTCCGCCGGTAGTCCGCATCAACAACTTCGTCACCGAGAGCGAGGTCAGCGAGCACAAGGGGTTCGCCAATCTCCTCAGAGGTGTCTTCGGCACCTTTCGGAATCCACCAGCACACACCCCGAGGGCCGCCGCAGGGTGGGCCATCACCGAGCCCGACGCCCTTGACCTTTTTTCCCTGCTGTCCTTCATGCATCGACGGCTCGACGATGCCACCGTCACTCTTCGAACCTGACCTGACCGTCTCGAACGTGTCGTCAGAGATCTGAACCCAACCACCGTTCACGGATAACCTCTGCGGCGATCTCGTCGGAGGCGGCTCCGGCGTGGTCCAGCTGTGCGGGTGGACATCACGATCGTCCAGAGCGGCTGTGTTGATGATGGCGCTGAGACGTGTCCCGAGCAGCTGGTGCGGGGCCAGGTCCAGGGCCTGCTGCAGGAGCAGCCGGGGCACGGTGATGGTGGCCGCCCCCGCGCACCAGCGCTCGAACAGGACGCGGGCCTCGGTCGTGGTGACGCGGACGATCTGGCCCTCGCAGCGCTCCTGGGCCGATTCCGGGTCGGGCAGTTCGTGCATGGTGCCTCCTTGCCGCACGGCGCAGCCGTGTGACCTGGCATTCTTGCGCACCGCACTGACAACCCGACAGGGGTCTGCACCGCCAGCGTCAGCGGGTGTGGAGTTTCCCGGCGTCGATCAGGCCCTGGACGTAGAGGGGCCAGTCGCGGGTCAGGGTGCCGTGGATGAAGTCCCGCAGCTGGCGGCGGTCCTGGTCAGTCACCTCGTAGGGCTTGTCCTCCATGCCGTAGATCACCAGGCTCTTGCGGGAGGCGTCGGCCAGCAATACGTGGTGGAACTGGCTCAGCCCCAGGTACATCGACAGGGCCGGTGCCTTCTGCAGCTGCTCCAGGCCGCGCTCCCAGTCGGCGCCGTCGACGTCGACCCAGCCGCGGCCCTGCTGGTCGAGCCACCGAGTCAGGTCGCTGAAGAACACGATCTGCAGACCCGTCTGCTGCTGGTAGGCGTCGGCGACCCGCAGTACCTTGGCCGCGTCCGGCTCGATCATCTGACGCGGCACCAGAGGCGGGGCATAAGCCAGCGCGCACTCGCGCACCGGGCCGCCTTCGGTCGGCCAGGGCAGGGCATGGATCAGCCAGTACCGGGGCCGGCTGACCGAAGGAGCCGCCCGGCGACCGGGCGCAGCGGCGGGTGCCGGCACCGACGGTGTCCTCGCCGCGACCGCCGGGGCCGGCGGAGCCGCCGGGGCGGTACCGGTGTACGCGGGGCCGTAGACGATCTCCCAGGAGTCGGCATGCTCCAGGACGTCCATCGCCACCGTGCTCTTGAGTACTCGCAGCAGGCGCCGGAACTCCTGCGGTTCCATCCCGGCCCGCGCAGCGAGGGCCGGGATGTCCTTGTCGGGAAGGTTCAGGCCCATCACCTGCGGCGGGTCCTCGCCCAGCCGCGAGGACTCGGTGAGCCCGGCCAGGACCATGAACACCCGTTTGGCGTCCAGGTCGGCGATCTGCAGTCCCAGCACATACTCGACGGCCTTGCGGCTCACGCGATCTGCTCCCTCGAACTGGTACGGCTTCCGGTCCGGAAACTGGCGTCCCCGGCTGCCCGTGCCGGTCAGCTGGTCCACCGCCGCCCCCGTGTTCCGGCGCAGCTGTGTGTACTGGTCCTACCGGTCTTCGTCCTTGCCCGGCTCCAGACCCAGGTTTGGCGCCTCTACCGGGTGCGGTGCAGCCGCTGGCGGCGGCTGATGGCAACGGCATGCCAGCGTTCCCGAACGGCGTTGTCGGTGTCGAGCCATCGGGTGGTTGAAGGGGTGGGAAGGGGGCGGTCGGCCAGGTAGTGGGCGATGTCCGCGTAGTAGGCGAAGTCGCCGTCAGCGGTGGCCTGGCGCAGGCGGGTGATGGCGGCGGTCAGATCGTCCTGTTCGTCGCGGGCGGTGTGGTGGAAGGCGAGGGCCAGCTCCAGGAGCGGGATGAGCCAGGGCAGCCCCGCTACCTCGATCTGGGTCCGCAGGACGGTGATCCGGTCGTCGATCTGGTGGTCGGTGCCGGCGTCGCGGACCAGACCGGCCACGTGGAGGAGGAGCGTGGTGGCGCGCTGCTGCAGCGGCTCCAGGAGCTGGCGGGCGAGCTCGATCTCCTGGTCTGCTCGCCCAGGGTCGGTGAAGGCGACTACCAGGGCGAGGCGGGTCTGGGCGATGGCCTGTTCGCCGGGTGCCTGGTGCTGTTCGGCTTCGGCCCGTGCTGCTTCGCAGAGGTGGATGGCGGCGGTGAAGTCGGCTTGCGGCCACAGGATGTCTGCGTGGACGCGGTGCTGGCGGCCTGTCCAGCCGAGTGAGGGAACGGCGGCCAGGGCGGTGGGGAAGTCGCCGCGGATCCTGGCCAGGTTGGCCATGCCGCGCCGGGCCCTCGAGGCCATGCGGCCGCCGACGGCGGCGACGTGCTGCATGCCCTGGAGGGATTCGGCGGTACGGCCGAGGTCCTTGTATGCCTTGGCCCGGTAGTACCAGGCGAGCTCGGCCGTCTCCGGCGGCAGCAGGCCCTGGTCGAGGACGGTGGTCAGTCGGCGGGCGGTGCGTTCGCGGTGCTCGTGCTGGCGGCGGCTGATCGCGGTCAGCAGTTCGGCCAGGGCGTCGGCGGCCGTATCCGTCACCGGCCTGCCGCTACCGGAGGCCGGGGTGGGGACGGGTGGAGCGATGGGCTCCCACACGGAGTCGTCGATGTAGGCGTAGGCGGCGTCGCTCAGCCAGGTGAGGTCTTCGAGGTGGTGGTCGCGGGCCAGCCGCAGGCCCTGGCGCAGGCAGGCCACGAGGAAGGCGCGGCCGCCAGCCGCCGCGGCACTGGTCTGCTGCCACTGGCGGCCGAGCGCCGCCAGCGCCCGCGTCGCGGCCTGGTGCCAGTCGGCCTCGGTCCAGCGGTCGGCCGCGTGGCTGTCGTCATCCTGCAGCGCGGTGCGGATGCCGCCGTGCAGATGGTAAGGCCAGATCGCGTACGGGTCCTCGCTGATCATGGGCCGCTCCACCAGGCGCCGGGCAGCGCTCTGGTGGGTCAGGCCGGCCGCCTGGGTGGCCAGGTCGAGGTCGAAGGCGTCGAGCAGGCTGGCGCTGCGCAGCACGTGGCGTTCGTCGTCGGTCAGGTCGGACAGGGTGCGGGCGATCAGGGCGGGGAAGCTGTGGTCGAAGTCCGCGGTCACGGGGGTGCGGCCGGATCGTCGGATCTCCAGGAAGCGGGCGACGGCCAGGTCCAGGTGCAGCGGCAGACCGTGGGAGCGGGCGGTGATGACGGCGCGGATGTCCGGGCCGATCAGCGGCTGGCCGTCGGCAGTGGTGAGGCGGCGGGCGAGGTAGGCATCGCAGTCCGCTTCGGAGAAGTCCCCGAGCAGGTGCTGGGCCGAGCCGCCCGCCGCGTGGGCCGGCTGGCCGCCGTGGGGGGCAAGGCCCGGCCAGCAGGCGGGGCCGGTGTAGTCGAGCTGCCCTTCCAGATCGGCCTCGCCCCAGGCCAGGCGGTTGCGGCCGGCGATCACGAAGAAGCAGTTGGGCAGCAGCCACACCAGGCGCTGCAGCAGCCGCTCCAGGTCACGGTGCCGGTCCTCGGTGTCCTCGAACGTGTCCAGCAAGATGACCGGCACCAGTGCCTTCTTGTCCGGCAGGCGGCTGATCTCCCACGCCAGCAGGTGCGGGTAGAAGGAGAGCGCCTCCAGGTCAGGGTCGGCCTCCAGCAGGGCCGCCGTGCGGGCGGCGCCGGCCAGAGCGCGGGCGCGCTCACGGCGTTCGCGCAGCGCGTGGACCAGGGCGGTGGCGACCTGCCCGGCCGCCGACCCGATCATGCCGGGCAGCTGCAGCGACCCGGCGACCTCGGTCACCGCCTCCTGCAGCTGGCCGGGCAGCAGCTGCCCGACCTTGCCCAGCAGCCCGGTGCGCCGGATGTAGTCCTCCAGCGGCTCGCCGGGGTGCTGGGCGTCCCAGTAGCGGCGCAGCGCCAGGTCGAAGCCGGGCAGCGGGCGGCCGACCGCGCCGGCCAGGGCCAGGCGGATCGTCAGCACGACGCGCTCGAAGTCCGAGCCGGTGGAGGCGGAGCGGGACAGGTCGATGCGCACCGGCAGCAGCCGCTCCCCGGCGCCGATCGCGGTGCCCCACTGCTGGGGACGCTGGTCGGCTGCGGTCAGCGCGGCCTCCAGCTTGCGCAGCAGCGTCGACTTGCCCACGCCACCGACGCCGTAGAACGCGATCACGTTGGTACGGGCGCTCTCCAGGTCCTCAACGTCGAACCCCGGCGCGGCGATCGTCTGCAGGTGCTCGCCCAGGGCCGCTGCGACCAGGGACCACTGCAGTTGCCGGTTGGTGAACGCCTCCGCGCTCTGGACCCCGGAGGGGTCGTTGGAGCTGAACAGCGCGCGTAGGTCGGCCACTTCGTCCCCCCAGGACAGATCACCTGCGCGCCCAAGTATGCCGTGGACCAGGTCGCAGGGCAGGATCGCGACCAGACAGGCCGGTGGCAAGCGACGGCCGGCACCTCGCTCCGGGGCCGGGCATCGGCGTACCGGCCACGACTTCCGGCCCAAGGTGGTTCTGCTGTGCACGCTTCCGAATCCGCATCTTCTGCTGGCGACGGGGGTTCCCCGACCGAGGTCGCCCGGCAGAGGATCGACGCTGTCGTCACCTGGTACACCAAGGAGGTGATGACGGCCCGGCGCTCCGGCAACCAGCAGCGACAGGACGCACTCACCGCGCAGCTGCAGGCCTGCGCCGCGGACCGGAACCGGCTCGCCGACGCCGGTCCCGAGGAAGCCGAGCGACTGGCCGCCGTGTACACCGAGCGGCTGAACGCCCTCAGATCCCAGTAGCCGACGTCGCCCTGCCCTCCCCCCGCCCGGCCGGGCCTGGTCGGCACCGGCCGGTGGCAGGCCGTACCGGGTCTACCCGGCCCGGCACGGGAGCGGCAGCGCGGCCGCGCTGACAGGCGGCTCCAGTCGCCGCGGCTGGCGGGCCGGGGGCATGAGCGGGATGGCCCGGGCGGCGATGTCGACCAGGTCGTCGCGGTACTGCGGCATCGCCTGGTGCAGTTGGCGCTGGACGGCCCAGAACTGGGCGGCTTCCTGGTCGGTGTAGGGCCGGGACTGCTCCGCCAGCAGAGCCAGCGCCGCTCCCAGACCCAGCGGCCGTCTGCCACTGATGGGTTCGCTGCGGTACAGGGCGCTGGCATCGCGCCGCATCACGGTGACCTGGTCCACCACCGCCAGCTCCTCCGCCGCCTCCACGACATCGGGCAGCACCTGGAAGTGCGCGTCATGGCCACTGACGCTGGTAAACCGAGCGGGCACGCTACGCGCGCTGACCCGGGCGTAGCGGTGGGCGGTCCCCTGCCGGGAGTCCGCGCCGCGCACAGCCAGAACCAGCAGTTCCACCCGGTAGCCCGCCCGCCGGAACCTCAGCGCCCCCGCGGCGAAGGCGGCCGCGTCGGCGGGTGTGGTCTCCAGGACCAGGTGCCCGTGGCGCTCGCGCACGTACGCTTCGGCCTTGGCCTGCCAGGCCCGGTAGTCGGTCCGGATCTTGCTCGAGGCGTGGCGTGGGTCGGTGTGCAGCAGGTCCCAGTAGTCCGGGTGCATCACCTTGAAGTCATCGCCGGACAGGTGCACCGCGCCGGGCAGGGCGCGGCGGACCAGGTGAGCGGCGCGGGTCTTCCCGGCGCCGGGCTGGCCGGCGACATAGACCACCAACGGCTGCTCCTGGGGGGTGACCGCGCTCAGCATCATCGGCACGATCAGCTCGTCGAACACGAAGGCGTGCTCGTCCGCGTTCAGTCGGTGGTAGTCGACGCCGGGCGGCTGCCGCAGCGGCTGGGCGGTACGGCGCACCGGCTCCGCCAGCGCGGCGGCGTGCTCGGCATCGCGGCGCACCGCCAGCGCCCAGTCCTCGGGCAGCCGCGGGTCACCAACCCGGCGCTCGGCTGCGGCCAGGTCCCGGCGGAACCGGCTCGTCTGCGCCGCATCCCACGGGCGCCGGCGTTCGGCCAGCACCGCCTTCGCCGCTCCCGCAGGGCGCATCCAGCGCCCGTCGGGCCCGGCCTCGTTGTCGTAGACGGCCTCCAGCGCCATGTGGGTGCTGCGCCGCACGATGGTGATCCGGTCGGCCAGCCCCTCGGCCTCCACCACCTCCAGGGTGGCGGGCAGCGCAGCGGCACAGGCGTCGTGGTTGTCCCAGGACACGAAGCGGGGCCGGCCCTGCTCGGCCAGGCGCAGGTAGCGGTCCAGCACTCCGAGCGCGCTCAGCGCCTCCGGCACAGCCAACGCCACGATCTCCACTCGGTAGCCCGACCGCCGGTAGGCGTCGATCTCCGCCAGGAACTGCTCCGGCCGGCCCAGCGGCGCCTCCACGACCGCGTCGTAGCGGCCCTTGCGCACCAGGTCCTCCACCTGGGCCGCCCACTGGTAGGTGTCCTCGCGCACCCGCACCCCGGCCGTGCGCACGTCCTCGGCTAACAGGCGCCGGTAGTGAGGGTGGAGCGTCTTGTACAGGTCGCGGTCCACCCGCACCGCACCACCGCGGCCGGCGAGCGCCGCGTGGACCAGGTCCACGACCACGGTCTTGCCCGCGCCGGCCTGCCCGGCCACGAACACCACCACTGGGCGCTCCTGCGCCACCGCACCACCCAGCGCGGCGGGCACGATCCGGTCCGCGACGATCCGCCCGCCCTGCTGGGGGCCAAGGCCGCAGGGCCCGTCTATGTCCGCGGTCACCGCAGGTCCCCAGGCTCGTCCACGGTCGGAGCCGCCTTGGGCGGCCGGCCGATCCGGTTCGGCGGCGGCCAGTGCTCTTCCAGGCCGGCGAGGAACCCGGGCGGGTCGGCGACCAGCGCGGTACAGCAGGCGAGCACGAAGCCGCGCAGCTCCCGGTCGCCCAACGCCTGCTGGGTCGCAGCCTTCAGCTCGCCCGGGACACGGACGTTCATTGAGGGATCACGGTGCTGGCTACTCACGGAGGAGATCATGCCATAAGTGGCTAGCCACTTCTCATGTGCCTGAACAATGCCTCAGATGGACAATGCCTCCCCAAAGAACATCAGCCTGGTCCTGACCCGCAGGCGGCTCCTGGTTCAGGTCGCGGCCGACCCTGCCACCACCGCTACCGCGGCCTCCATGAAGGCGGGAACCGCGCCCGGCCGGGGAGCCACCGCCGTCTTGCGCGACCTGCACAGTCGCGGCACCCGCACGGGCACATGACCTGTGTCCTGGCTCGCCGACGCCCTTCTCGGTGGCAGCACCCTGATCGAGGCGGTCGGCGGCCCGAAGCCTGGACGCCGGAGTCCTGCCGAAGGACGCCGCCCCTCCCTCCACGCCGCCCTTTAAAAGGGACTGTCGCCGGTGCCGGGCTCGGTGGGCTTGTCGGGGAGCCAGGTGATGGTGAGCAGGACGATGTGGCGGGTGTCGGGTGGTTCGGGGTTGATCACGTATTCGGCGACGGCGGGGTGGCCGGGCAGGGGGATGTCGCGGTAGAGGCCGGTGCTGTCCAGGGCGGTGCTGTCGTGGGGGGCCGGGTCGCGGTGCAGGGCGACGGTCAGGGCCATGACGGCGGAGAAGAGCTCGGGCGGGGCGGTGACGAGGAAGTCGCCGACTTCGGTGGAGGGGACGACCGGCCATTCCTGGCCGGCGTCGTCGTAGCCGTCGGACAAGGGGGTCAGTCTCCCTGGGCGGCGCGGCGGCGGGCGATCTCGGCCCAGGTGGTCGTCGGTAGGGTTCCCTCGCGGGCGGCCTGCAGGCGTGCCTCGCGGTCGGGGCGGCTGTCGCTGGTCGCCCGGCACCACCACACGTCCAGCAGCCGCTCGAACGCCTCACCGGTGCGGACGTGGCCGAGCTCCTGGTAGAACGCCATCCGGCGGGCTCCGCTGAGCGCGCTGGCGATGCCGTCCGGGTCCCGGGTGATCGCCGCCGGCTGGTCGGCGTAGTGCACGGGCTGAGCGCTCACCAGGGCTCTCCTCGGGTCGTCGGTTCCGCACTGTCGCAGACCCCAGGCTACCGGCACGGTGACCGCCCACAGGCTGCTCAGCTTCGGGTTGCCGCCCGCGCCCGGCCGGGTGTCCACCCGCTTAGAGGGGCTCGGCGGCGTTGCTGCAGCATTCCAGGCACATGCTTCGCCCTCCGTCGGCAACGGGGATCACCGGATTGCCGCAAGCACCCTCGCATTCGACCAAGCGGGGAAACTCACGGCAGCACCCAAAGCACAAGGGCACCGGCTGCTCCGGAGCTGCGGCCGTGCAGGCTCTGAGGACCAGCGCGTCGACTCCGCAGGCCGGACACTGACGGACCGGGGGAATGACCCCGTCCGCGTGGATGCTGAAGTTGGGCTCCCCAAGGACGCTGTGGGCGTACCGCTCGGCGAGTTCCTCGGCAGTGTCCCAGACAACCTCGC
>Ga0302311_10002307_pt1 | contig 21767 bp, 18 predicted proteins | sample III_Palsa_N1_3_FD_200449 | JGI IMG/M metagenome (GOLD analysis project Ga0302311, IMG submission 200449) | Peat permafrost microbial communities from Stordalen Mire near Abisko, Sweden - III_Palsa_N1_3 | ecosystem: Environmental > Terrestrial > Soil > Palsa > Peat permafrost | place: Sweden... | reverse complement strand
GGGCGCGCCGGTGCGCGCGATCGCGAATTCGATGTCCTGGTGGGAGCCGAAGTGGCGCTCGGCAGCGCGGGCGAGCTCGAGCAGCGCGGCGCGCGCCGGTCCGTCGAGACACGGGGCACCGGCGCGCTCGGGCGGCACCTCGCGACGCTCCATGGCGCCGGCGACGCTGTCCGGCACGTACTCGATCAGCTTCTGGCTGACGGTCTCGCGCACGACCTCGCCGGTGACCTTCGAGACGAGCAGGTCGTCGGGCGTCACCTCGCCGCCGACGATCGCCGGGCCGAGCCCCCAGCTCGCGTTGATCGCGATCATGCTGGGGTCGCCGGTGACCGGATTGCAGGTGAACATGACTCCGGCGACGTGGGCGTCGACCATCAGCTGCACGGCCACGCCCATCGCCGCGCGCCGCTCGCCGCCGAGGTGGGCGCGGTAGCTGATCGCCTCGGCGCTGTAGAGGCTGATCCAGCAGTCACGGAGCGCATCGCAGACGGCGTCGGCGCCACGGACCCACAGGTAGGTCTCCTGCTGCCCGGCGAACGCCGCCTCGGCGCTGTCCTCGCCGATCGCACTCGAGCGGACGGCGACGGCCGGCGCGGCGTCGCCGGCATCCTCAGCGAGGCGCCGGTAGTGCTCGGCGACCGCCGCGCGTACGGCCTGCGGCAGCTCGACGGCGCGCATCGCCCCGGCGATCTGGTGTGCGGCCGCCGTGACCTCCGCGAGCTCGCCGCCGCGGGCCCGCTGTAGCGCCGCGCTGATCTTCGGCTCGAGTCCGGCCTCGGCGATGAAGTGCTCGGAGGCCTCGCACGGCAGCGCGAACCCGGCCGGCACGCGGATCCCGGCGGCGAGCAGCTCGCCGAGCGCGCTGCTCTTGCCACCGAAGGAGGGCTCGTCGCCACCGCGCAGCGACGACAGCGGACGAACGTCGATTGGCACGCCGGGCCGGCTCACGGCTCGAGGATCGCCACCACGCCCGCGGTGCCGTCGACCCGGATCCGCTGGCCGGTGTGGATCAGCGTGGTCGCGCGCCCGGTGCCGACGACCGCCGGCAGGCCGTACTCACGGCAGACGATCGCAGCGTGCGACATCACTCCGCCGACGTCGGTGACGGTGCCCTTGATCTTCGAGAAGATCGGCGCCCATGCCGGGGAGGTCGAGCCGCACACGAGGATCTCGCCCTCGCGGATGTCGGCGATCTCGTTGACCCCACGGACGACCCTTGCGATCCCCTCGATCGTCCCCGGCGAGGCGGCCGCGCCACGCAGCTCGGCGCCGCCGTCATGCTGGCGCGCCCACTCCTGCACGCGTTCGGTCGTCACGCCCCACAGCATGATCGTCATCGGATCGGTGATCTCCGCCGGCGCGACGCCGATCGCCGGCGGCGGGGTCCAGTGCGCGAGGCGCTCGAGCAGCTGCTTGCGGCGAGCGACGATCGGGGGCCAGTGCTGCGGTCCGAGCGGCCTGCCGCCGGTCGCCCACGTCAACAGCAGCTCGTCGAGCGCGGTGGCGACCTCGTGCCGGGTCATCTGGAAGATGTCCTCACCGTCCTCGAGGAAGCCGTGTCTGGCCATCAGCGCACCGAACTCGCGGACCCGGTTCCACCAGCGCGTCAGGAACCAGTAGTCGCAATAGAACTTGTGTTCCTCGACGTATGGGAACACCGTCTTGGACAGCGCCAGCAGGTCGCGCCAGGGACCGCGGACCTCCTCGGGCAGGAGCGCGCCGTACGCCTCGGCGAGCCGGTCGCGCTCGCGCTCGATCTCCTCGGTCGGCCGGACCGAGCGCGCGCCGGTGCGCTGCGCGGCGATGTGGCCGGTGATCGAGGCGAACGGGATGCTCGGGTCGTCCAGCCAGCTGTGGAAATCGTGGGTCAGGCCATCGCCGGTCGCCATGTTGAACCACGGCTGCTTGGTCGCCTCGAGGTCGGCGAGCCAGGCGCGTCCGGCGTCGCCGGCCCCGAGCTCGGCCTCGATCTCGGCCGGCGTCCGGCCCTCCACAAAGGCGTCGTCGACGCCCAGCTCGATTGCGCGGGCCGCCAGGCGCCGCAGTTCGGCGTCGGGCCGGAACAGCAACACGTCGATACCGGCGACCATCTGGGCGATGTGCTGGTCGGGGATGTCGGGGAGGTGGGTCTTGCACAGCTCGGCGAACGTCGCGTAGGCCCCGTACCCGAGCAGCAGGAACTCGAAGTGGTGCTGCCACATCAGGTCGCCGAGCCGCAACAGCCGCCCGTAGGCATCGAGCACCTCGTAGAACGCGGTGTTGCGGCCGTCCTCGAGCGCGACCTCCTCGTCCTCGTACTCGGGCAGATCGGGGATCCTGAGGGCCTCCAGCTCGGCGATCAGCGCCTCCATCTTGGTGCGCCACTTCCCGTAGAGCTCGGGCCAGTTCTGGTAGTAGTGGCCGGCGCGGCGCTGGAAGTAACCGGCCCGCTCGGCGATCTTGTCCGGGTCGGTGACCGGGTTGCTGGAGATGTAGACGTAGCCGTTGACGATCCGGTAGTCGATCCCCATCGCCGGCGGCACCGCGAACACCCGGTTCTGCCAGGAGCCGACGGCCTGATAGGGCGAATCGATGCAGATCACGTCGAACGCCGGGTGTGGCGTCGGAAAGTGCATCGAGTTCCAGAACCAGAAGCGCTGCTCGTCGGTGTCGCGCCGGTGCTCGTCGAAGACCGCGTAGTACGGGTACATCTCCTCCCAGCCCTCGCAGCCCGCGGGGGTCTCGATGGAGTAGGGACTGGGGAAGGCGCTCAGCGCCGGGACTGTGCTGGCCATCTGACCTCCATCGCAACGGTGGTGGCCCGCGTCGGGCCACCTGGCGTGCCTCAGTGTGGCGCTTATACGCGCTTGCCGGAGCCGAAGTCAACCCCAGTTGCCGGTCCGTGCAGCCGGTGTTGCGTGCGGGTGCGAAGTTCGCGGCAGCGCTCCCGCGCGCGGGCGATGATGTCGCCGACACATTGCGGAGGAGAGGAGCTTGCAGATGGCGAGGATCGTGCTCGTGCATGGGGCGTTCTCGGGCGCGTGGGTCTGGGAGCCGGTGCTCCCGGGGCTGCGCGAGGCCGGGCACACGGTCGAGACGTTCGACCTGCCGGGTCAGGGTTCCGACCAGACGCCGATCGAGCAGGTCGACCTCGATGCGTACGCGCGACGGACGTGCGAGGTGCTCGCGGCCGGCGAGCCAGCCGTGCTGGTCGGGCACAGCATGGGCGGGATGGTGATCACCCAAGCTGCCGCCCGCACCCCCGAGCAGGTCGTCCAGCTCGTCTACCTCGCCGCGTTCCTGCCCGGGGACGGGCAGAGCCTGCTCGAGCTCACGCACTACCCGGAGGCAGCCGGCGACCAGGTGCAGGCGAACATGGTGGTCGAGGGCGATCCTCCGGTCGCGAGGCTGCCTGCGGAGGCAGTCAAGGTCGCCCTCGGCGAGTGCTGTACAGATACGCAGCTCGCGTGGCTGATCGAGCACACGGTGTCCCAGCCGGTGGTCCCGTTCACCCAGCCGTTCCGGCTCGATCCCGACCGCGCCGAGGCGTTCGCGGCGCTCCCCCGCGCCTATATCACCTGCCTTCGCGACCGCGCCATCCCACCGCAGATGCAGCGGCGGATGTTCACCGATGCGGGGTGCGACCCCGTGGTCGAGATCGACACCGATCACTCGGTCTGGCTGTCGCGAACCGACGGTGTGGTCACAGCGGTCGACCGCCTGGCTCGGACGGGCGTAGCGTCGGGGTGAGCCTCAGTCGCGCATTGCGGCTCGGAGCTCCGACCACGCACGGGCGATGCCGGCGCCGAGCCGGCAGTTGCCCCGGACGATCTCGAGGTTGACACTGACGCTCGTCCGGCCCGTGTGTTCGTGGATGTACTCCAGCAGGAAGGGGGTGATCTCCTTGCCACGGATCGATCGGGCCTCGGCGGCAGCGAGCGCCTCGCTGAGCAGGCGGTCGTGCAGGGCGGGGTCGAGCTGCGCATGTTCGGGAAGGGGATGTGCCACCAGGATCCCGCCGGGCAGGTCGAGCGCGTCACGCGCTCGCATCACCTCGGCGACCTGCTCGACGGTGCCGACGGCGTCCACCGTGTAGCCGCCGTCGGTGAGCCAGAACGCGGGGAAGCGGTTTGTGCCGAACGCGAGCACCGTGACGCCCAGGGTCTCGAGCCGCTCGAGCGTGGCGCCGATGTCGAGGATCGATTTGACGCCGGCCGAGACGACCGTGATCCGGCGGTTGGCGAGGATCGCGAGGTCGGCTGACTCGTCGAAGGTCGTGCCGGCGCCACGGTGGACGCCGCCGATGCCACCGGTGGCGAACACCCGGATCCCGACCCGGGAGGCCAGCAGCGCGGTCGCGGCGACCGTCGTGCCTCCGGTCGCTCGCTGCGCCATCGCCAGCGGCAGATCGCGTGCGCTCAGCTTGTGCGGAGAGCCTGCGCTGACGAGCCGCTCGAGCTGATCGGGCTCGAGGCCGACATGGGGAACTCCGTCGAGGACCGCGATCGTGGCGGGGACGGCACCGTGGTCGATCACCGTCCGCTCGAACTCGCGCGCGGCCTGCGCGTTCTCCGGGCGGGGCAGGCCATGCGTGATGATCGTCGACTCGAGCGCGACCACCGGGGCTCGATCCCGTAGCGCCGCCGCAACTCGCTCGGAGACGGCGACTGTGGGCCATGCCGAGCTCGCCAACGCCATCGGTCGAGACTAACCCAGACTGTGGCTGCTCTGTGCCTGCGTCCCCGCGTCGCTGTCGGGATCATTGGGAGATGGACGACCACCCCGCCGAGCCGGAGGTCGAGCGGCGCGCGCCGACGATCTGCACGATCGGCGACCTGATGCTCGACGTGATCGTGCTCCCAACGCGTCAGCTCGCAGCCGACTCCGACACGCCGGCCACGATCCGGTTCACGCCCGGAGGGCAGGCGGCGAACGTCGCCGCCTGGGCCGGCTTCCTCGGAGCCAGGAGCCGGCTGATCTGCGTTCGCGGGACAGACGTCTCGAGCGAGCTCGCGGCGAGGAGCCTGGCGCGGTACGGCGTGGAGCTCCTCGGCCCCGTGCTCGACGGCCGGGGCGGCGTCGTCGTCTCGATCGGCGACGGCGAGGGACGGCGGACGATGGCCTCGGACCGCGGCATCGCGTCGATGCTCACCCCGGCCGATTTCGAACGCGCGTGGGTGGAGGATGCCGACGTCCTCCACGTCTCGGGCTATTGCCTGCTAAGCGAGCCGATGGCTGAGGCGGCGATCGAGGCGGCGCGGCTGGCGCCGCGGCGGACGCTCGACCTCGCCTCCGCCCACGACATCAGCATCGTCGGTCGACGCAGCTTCATCGAGCGCCTCGAGGCGCTCGCGCCCGATCTCGTGTTCGCCACCGAGGCCGAACGTGCCGCGGTGCCGGAGTTCGATTGCACGTGGGTGATCAAGCTCGGACCGGACGGAGCGAGGTTTCCGGAGGGTCATTACCCGGCCCTCGCGGTCGAGCCGGTCGACACGACCGGAGCCGGCGACGCCCTCGCCGCCGGATACCTCGTCGGCGGACCCGAGCTCGCCATGCAGGCGGCGGCGAACAGCGTCAGCCAGGTCGGCGCGATGCCGAGCTGGGCAGCTCGCGCACCGGACTGAGCGCGGTCCCGCACGAATGTTCTGACATTTGCGTGATCTTCTTTGATCGAATATGCTCGGATCCTGCGGAAGCTGACCATGTTGCACCAGAAGTGAGCTGTAGCAACGCCGGTTGGCACCCGCGGTGAGGAGATCGGAGAGAGGACGCCGCCGGTGGCAGTCGGACAGGCAGCTGTGGATGGCACGATGGATTTGGCGAGTCGGCCGATCCTCTCGGTCGTCCACGCGAAGAAGTCGTTCGGAGCTGTTCAGGCCGTCGTAGACGGGTCGATCGATCTCTACAGGGGCGAGGCCCATGGGCTCGTCGGCGAGAACGGCGCGGGCAAGTCGACCCTGGTGAAGATGCTCGCGGGCGTGCACCAGCCGGATAGCGGCACGCTCGAGATCAACGGCGCGCCGGTACAGCTCGTCGGTCCAGCCGCGGCGCGTGACGCGGGGATCGCGGTGATCTACCAGGAGCCGACGCTGTTCCCCGATCTGGACGTGGCGGAGAACGTGTTCATGGGCCGGATGCCCCGTCGCGGCGGTGGCCGGATCGATCGCCCGGCGATGCGGGATCAGGTTCGGGCGGTGCTGCGCCGCCTCGATGTGCGACTCGATCCGGACCGGATCGCCCGTGGCCTGTCGATCGCCGACCAGCAGATCGTCGAGATCACGAAGGCACTGACCCTAGATGCGCGCGTGATCGTCATGGACGAGCCGACGGCGGCGCTGTCGGCCGCCGAGGTTAGCCGTCTGTTCCGGGTCATCGAGGCCCTGCGCGAGGACGGCGCCGCCGTGCTGTTCATCTCGCACCGGCTCGATGAGGTGTTCGAGACGTGCCAGCGGGTGACCGTCATGCGCGACGGGCGCTCGGTGCTAGCGAAGGAGGCGTCGGCGCTGAGCACCGACCAGCTCGTTCGCGCGATGGTGGGACGCGACCTCGAGGCCCGCCCGGAAGCGGCCGGGTCGGCGCCCGGCGACGTCGTCTTGGGCGTGCAACGGCTCACCCGCGAGGGCAAGTTCGTCGACATCAGCTTCGAGATACGCGCCGGTGAGATCGTCGGGCTCGGGGGCCTCGTCGGTGCCGGCCGGACAGAGATCGCCGAGGCGATCTTCGGGATCGAACGCTACGACGCGGGCGGCGTGACGATCGCCGGCGAGCCGTTGAGGAAGGGCTCACCGACCGCGGCCATGCAGGCGGGGATTGCGCTCGTGCCCGAGGACCGCCGCCAGCACGGCCTCGTCATGCCAGAGTCGATCGAGCGCAACATCATCCTCGCGTCGCTGGCGAGAGTGCGCCGCCACGGACTGATCGCGGGCGGCGTCTCGCGCGAGTTCGCCACGTCCTGGGCCGCCCGACTCCAGGTCAAGTACGGCCGGATCAGCGACCCCGTCTCGACGCTGTCGGGTGGCAATCAGCAGAAGGTCGTGCTCGCCAAGTGGCTGAGTCGCCGGCCCGCGCTGATGATCGTCGACGAGCCCACCCGCGGAATCGATGTCGGGACCAAGGCAGAGGTTCACCGCCTGCTCATCGATCTGGCGCGCGAGGGCGTCGCCGTGATGGTGATCTCGTCGGAGCTGCCCGAGCTGCTGCTGCTCTCCGATCGCATTCTCGTAATCCGCGAGGGGAGGCTGGTGCACGAGTTCTCGGCCGAGGAAGCGACCGAGGAATCCGTGATCGCCGCCGCCGCCGGCGCCTACGAGGCGAGTGCCACGTGACCGCCGCGACCCGCCCTGAGATCGTCGGCTACGAGCCTCCGGCCGCCTCGGGCCACCGCGTCGCGGAGACGATCACGCGCTTCCGCCCGGTGGTGATCGCCATCATCGTCCTGGTCATCTTCGGGATCACGACGATCCGCAACTCGAGCTTCGCGAGCTCGTCGAGCATCCAGGGCATCCTCTCGGTCGGCGCGATCTACGTCCTGCTCGCCGTCGGCGAGACGATGGTGATCATCACGCGCAACGTCGACCTGTCGGTCGGCTCGACGCTCGGCCTGTCGGCGTTCACGGTCGGCGAGATGTTCAACCACGATCCGCACACGTCGATGGTGCTGATCTTCCTCGCCGGGATCGGCGTCGGAGCCGGCTGTGGGGCGATCATCGGGCTGATCACGACGCTGGCCCGCGTCCCCAGCCTCGTCGTCACCCTCGCCGGGCTCTACATCATCCGCGGGCTCGTCAACATCATCGGCAGCGGCGTTCAGATCGAGCCGAGCGTGATTCCGCACGGCTTCATCTCGATCGGGTACTCCACGATCCTCGGGATCCCGTGGCTGTTCGTGATCGTCGTCGCGGTGGCCCTCCTCGCGACCGCGTGGATGATCGCGTTTCCCGCCGGACGGGAGTTGTACGCGATCGGGTCCAATCCCGACGCCGCGGTGCTGGCGGGCATCCCTGTGACGCTGCGGGTGTTCACGGTGTTCGTGATCAGCGGAGCGCTCGCCGGACTCGGGGGGGTGCTGTTCCTGGCCCAGGTCGCGACCGTCAACTCCACGGCCGGCACCGGCTATGAGCTGATCGTCATCACCGCCGTCGTCGTCGGCGGGGTTGCGATCTTCGGAGGAAGCGGAACCGTGATCGGGGCGGTGCTCGGAGCCGTCCTCCTGCAGGTGATCAACCAAGCGCTGGTCGCCGCCGGAATCACGGCCTTCTGGAACTCGGCGATCGCCGGCGCCCTGCTGCTGGCGGCAATCTCGTTCGACCGGCTCGTCGCGGTGCGGGCATCACGGGCGATGCTCGCGAAGGAGGGAGTGACCTATGCCAAGTGAGGCGGCACGTGTCAGTCCGGCCCCGCCACATCGAGCGATGGGCATGTTGCGCTGGGAAGCGGCGCTCGTCCTGGTCCTGATCGCGGTGGTCGTCTTCGGCACGGCGGAGTCCTCCGCCTTCTTCTCGACGACGACGATCTTCTTCGGGGGCCTCGATATCGGTCAGGTGGCGATCATGGCGATGCCGATGACGCTGATCGTGATCACCGGCGAGATCGATCTGTCGGTCGGAGCGATGCTGGGGTTGGGCGCCACGATGTTCGGCTACGCATTCGCGCACGGCACCGGAGTGGCCGGCGCGATGATCATCGCGCTCGCGGTCGGCGCGGCCGGTGGAGCCCTGAACGGGTTCCTCGTGACGCGACTGGGCCTGCCCTCGATCGCCGTCACGATCGGAACGCTGACGATGTTCCGCGGGATCGCCGAGGTGATCCTCGGAGCGAACGAGGTCAGTGGCTACCCCACCTCGCTGACGACCGTCGGGTTCGCCCCGATCTTCGCCCACCTCGCCTACCCCTTCTTCTTCTTCCTCGTGCTCGCGCTCGTCTACGGGGTGATCCTGCACAAGACGCCGGTCGGGCGGTCGCTGTACGCGATCGGGCTGAACAAGGAAGCGGCGTTCTTCTCCGGCATCCGGGTGAATCGGACGAAGCTCATCCTCTACATCACCTCGGGCGTCGTCTGCGCCGCCACCGGCATCGTCTACGCGCTGCAGAACGACTCATCGATCTATACAGCCGGGAGCGGGCTCGAACTGAACGTCGTCGCGGTCGTGCTGTTCGGCGGCGTCTCGATCTTCGGGGGACGCGGGACGATCTTCGGGGTCGTCCTGGCGGCGATCATCGTCGGACTCTCCCAGGTCGCGTTCACCCTGATCAACATCAGCTCCGAGGAGCAGCAGATCGTGTTCGGGGTCCTGCTGCTGCTCAGCGTGCTCGTTCCGAACGGCGCCGAGGGCTACCGCCGCGCGCGGGCTCGCCTGCGGCGGTTCCGCCAGCCGAAGCTGGCACGGGGTGTGACGTGATCACCACAAAAGTTGTCCCCGGCGCTCTCCGCGGGGTCATGAACGGCGCGGACCACACCGCGCTTCCGGGTTACACAGTTAAACCAATACGGAGGAGGACGCAGTGAAGTTCCTCATACGCAAGCGGCGGACGACGATCGGGCTTCTGGCGATCGCCGTGCTGGCCGTTGCAGCGACGGCCGCCCTGGCCGCGAAGAACGCGGCGGTCACGATCAAGAAGGGCCTGGTCGTCTACGCGATTCCGAAGGACACGATCAACCCCTACGAGGTGATCGCAGACGGCGGCGTCAAGTCCGCGATCACAGCGCTCGGTGGCACAGTCACCGTGAGCAGCGGCACGACCGACACGGCCGCCGCGCAGGAGCCGTCGATCCAGGCGGCGATCCAGGCACACGCGAACGCGATCATCATCGCCGGGAACGACCCGACGGCGCTCTGCCCGCAGCTGGCCCAAGCGCAGGCCGCCGGCATCACCGTCGTTTCGTTCGACTCGGACGTCACGTGCCCGAACCACCTGTTCATCAACCAGGCGAGCACGCCCGAGATCGGCGAGAGCGAGGTGCAGATCCTCGGCAAGGAGATCGGCTACAAGGGCCAGATCGCGATTCTGTCCGCCGCCGCCACGGCGACGAACCAGAACTCGTGGATCAAGTACATGAAGCTCGAGCTCAAGCAATCCAAGTACAAGAACATGAAGCTCGTCTCGATCGTCTATGGCAACGACGACCCGGCGACGTCGCTGACGGTTCTCGAAGGCCTTCTGTCCGCTCACCCGGACCTTCGCGGGATCATCTCCCCGACCACGGTGGGCATCTCGACCGCGGCCCAGTACCTCGACACGCACAAGTCACTGCTCAAGACTCTGACCCTCACGGGACTGGGACTTCCCTCCCAGATGCGCAAATACGTCCTCGACGGGACGTGCAAGGAGTTTGAGCTGTGGAATCCTGCAAACCTCGGTTACCTCGCCGGGTATGCGGCGGCGAGCCTCGCCTCCGGGGTTCCGCTGAAGGCAGGCGAGACGTTCTCGGCCGGCAAGCTCGGCACCTACAAGATCCTCCCGCCGGCGGCTGGGACGGGTCTGTCCGTGGTGCTCGGCCCGCCGACCGTATTCGACAAGGCCAACATCAACCAGTTCCACTTCTGATCTGACAGCCATCGGCTCCCCGGAGAACCCGGACCGGGGAGCCGACCGGCCGCGCTCGGAAATGACAGCTCACGATGACTGAACCGACAACGCTGAGATCGCCGGACATCCCGTCGCTCGCGCGCGCAACGCGCCCGACCATTGGGCTCGTCTCCGGCGGCCTCGGCGCCTACTGGCCGCAGTTCCCGGATCTGCTCCCGACGCTCCGCCGCTCGGCCGACGCCGTCTCAACGCGGCTGCGCGCGATCGACGCCGACGTCGTCGATGCGGGCTTCGTCTCGGACGCGGAGGACTCGGCGCGGGCGGCCGAGCAGCTGCGCGTCGCCGGCTGCGACCTCCTCGTCGTGTTCGTCGCCACCTACTTGACCTCGAGCATGGTCGTGCCGATCGCCCAGCGGGCCGAGGCGCCCGTCCTGCTCGTCAATCTTCAGCCGTCCGAGGCGATGGACCACGCCCGGTTCGGCACGGGAGAGTGGCTCGCGTACTGCGGAGCCTGCCCGCTGCCCGAGATCGGCAACGCGTTCGAACGATGCGGGATCGCCTTCCGCTCCGTGTCCGGCCATCTGGCCGACGAACGCGCGTGGGGGCGCGTCGAGGCGTGGGTCCGCGCGGCACTCGTCCGGCGCGTGCTGCGCCACGGCCGCCACGGCCTGATGGGCCACCTCTACCCCGGCATGCTCGACGTCGCAACCGACATCACGCTCGTGCCCGGGCAGCTCGGCGGCCACATCGAGATCCTCGAGTTCGACGACCTTCGCGTCCGCTTGGCCGCCTTCAGCGACGAGGCGATCGAGCGCAAGGTCGAACAGGTGCGCGGCATCTTCGAGCTCGATCCGTCGGTCGAAGCGGACGACCTGAGCTGGGCGGTGCGGGTTGCGCTCGGACTCGAGAGCCTCGCCGCCGACTTCTCGCTCGACACGCTCGCCTACTACCACCGTGGTCTGGAAGGCGAGCTGCACGAGCGGCTCGGCGCGGGCATGATCCTCGGAGCGTCGCTGCTGACTGCCGCGCACGTGCCGGCCTGCGGCGAATACGAACTGCGGGCATCGCTGGCGATGCTGATCATGGACCGCCTCGGGGCCGGGGGCTCGTTCACCGAGATCCAGGCGCTCAACTTCGCCGACGGCGTCGTCGAGATGGGGCATGACGGCCCGGCCCACCTCGGCATCAGCGAGCGGCGTCCGCTGCTGCGCGGCCTCGGCGTCTACCACGGAAAGCGGGGATACGGCGTGTCGGTCGAGTTCGATGTGGCGCACGGCCCGGTCACCGCACTCGGGCTGACGCAACTCCGGGACGGCCGCCTGCGGCTCGTCGCGTCCGAAGGCGCCGTCGTCGGCGGCCCGTTGCTGCAGATCGGCAACACGACCTCCCGCGTCGACTTCGGCCGCGACCCCGGAGAGTGGTGCGACGCCTGGTGCGCGACGGCCGTCAACCATCACTGGGCGCTCGGAACCGGCCACCGAATCGCTGAGCTTCGGGCGGTCGCGGATCTCCTCGAGCTCGAGCTGGTGACGGTGTGAGCCCGCGCGAGCGTACCGAGCGCGTGTGCTTTCTGATGCGTGCGCGGGCCGAGTCGATGGCCGAGTACAAGGAGCGCCACCGCGACGTCTGGGCCGAGATGCTCGACGCGCTGCGGCGGGCCGGCTGGCGAAACTACTCGCTGTTCGCCCGTGACGACGGCCTGATCGTCGGCTACGTCGAGACCGATGACTTCGAGGCCGCGCTCGCGGCGATGCAGGCCGAAGCCGTCAACGAGCGCTGGCAGGCCGAGATGGCACCGCTGTTTGAGATCGAGGCGGCACCGGATCAGTCGCTCAGCCGCCTCGAGGAGATCTTCCACCTTGACTGAGCTCGGCCCATCGTTCGCGGCGGTCGATCTCGGCGCCGAATCGGGCCGCGTGATCGTCGGTCGCCTGAGCGGCGAGCGCATCGACATGCGCGAGGAGCACCGTTTTGCGAACGCGCCGGTGTCACTCCCCGACGGGTTGCACTGGAACGTCCTGTCGCTGTTCTCCGAGATCCTCACGGGTCTCACCCGAGCCGCCGCGGGCTCGGACCATCTCGCCGGCATCGGTATCGATGCCTGGGGCGTCGATTACGGGTTGCTCGATGGATCGCGCCGGCTGCTGGGCCTGCCCTTTCACTACCGCGACCGCCGCACCGAGGGCATGATGGAGCTCGCCGACGAGCGGGTCCCGGCGCCCGAGCTCTACGGGCGCACCGGCATCCAGCGGATGCCGATCAACACCGTCTATCAGCTGCTGGCCGAAGCCGGAACCCCAGCCGCCGAGGTCGCCGAGCACATCGCGCTGATCCCGGACCTGATCGGGATGTGGCTGACCGGATCGCTCGCGAACGAGATCACGATCGCGTCGACGAGTGGCCTGCTCGACGCTCGAACCGGTCGCTGGGCACGCGACGTCGCGGCCGCGCTCGGTTTGCGGCCCGAGATCTTCAGCGGCGATCCGATCGAACCCGGCGTGCTGCTCGGCGCCTCACGCCCGGACCTCGACGAGATCGCCGGGACGCCGGTCTGGACGGTCGCCGCGCATGACACCGCGTCGGCCTTCGTCGCCACGCCGGTGACGAGTCCAGCCGCAGCGATCCTGTCCTCCGGAACCTGGTCTCTGCTCGGCGTCGAGACGGAGTCTCCGGTCCTCGATGCCGCGGCGGCCGCAGCGAACCTGACGAACGAGCGAGGAATCGACGGAACGACCCGGCTGCTGCGCAACGTCATGGGCCTTTGGCTCGTCCAGGAGTGCCGCCGCTCGTGGCAGCGGCGGGGGCTCCCGCTCGACTACGGCGAGCTGCAGGCACTCGCGGCAATCGAGCGAGACGACGTCGCGTTGGTGGATCCAGACCATCCGGATCTGCTGCGCCCGGGCGACCTCCCCGAGCGGATCGCCCAGCTCTGCGAGGTCAGCGGCCAGAAGCGTCCGCGCGAGCCCGGAGAGGTGATGCGCACGATCCTCGTATCGCTCGCATGCAAGTACAACTTCGTGCTCGAACAGCTGCGGTCCGTCACCCACCGCGCAATCGATGTGATCCACGTGATCGGCGGCGGCTCCAGGAACCGCGCGCTGTGCCAGCTGACGGCGGACATCACCGGATGCCGAGTCACCGCAGGTCCCGTCGAGGCGACGGCCCTCGGCAACCTCCTCGTCCAAGCCCGCGCAGTTGGGCTCGTGGCCTCGGTCTCGCAGATGCGGGCCCTCACCGCCGCGTCGGTGAGCACCGAGGCGTATGAGCCGTCGGGCGCCGGTTTGCGCGCCGCCGTGTACGAGCGCTTCCTCGCGCTGACGGGTCTGACCCGTCCCACCTACGAACCGACCCCAGCCTAGGATGACCAACCAAGAGACGATCGAGCACGCACTTGCTGACCTCCGCATCGAGACCCCCTCGTGGGGCTACGGCGACTCCGGCACGCCCTTCGGCGTGTTCCCCCAGGAGGGGCGACCCCGGAACGTCTTCGAGAAGCTCGAGGACGCGGCCGAGGTCCAGCGCCTGACCGGCGCCGCGCCAAGCGTCGCGCTCCACTTCCCGTGGGACAAGGTCGACGCCTACGGGGAGCTGCGCGCCCACGCCCACGCGCTCGGACTGCGCATCGGCGCCGTCAACCCGAACCTCTTCCAGGATCCCGACTACAAGCTCGGGTCGATCACGAACCCCGACCCGGCGATCCGGCGGCGGGCCACCGATCACCTGCTGGAGTGCGTCGAGATCGCCGAGACGCTCGGTTCGACGGCGCAGTCGCTATGGCTCGCCGACGGCACCAACTATCCCGGGCAGGACAACCTGATGGCCCGCCGCGAGCGGCTGCTCGCGAGCCTGCGCGAGGTCTATGCGGTCCTGCCGGCCGATCAGGAGCTGCTCGTCGAATACAAGCCTTTCGAGCCGGCGTTCTACGCGACCGATATTCCCGACTGGGGGACCGCCGTCCTGATCTGTCAGGAGCTGGGCCCCCGCGCACGCGTGCTCGTCGACCTCGGACATCACCTGCCCGGGACGAACGTCGAGCAGATCGTCGCGCTGCTCGCTGCGCAGGATCGCCTGGGCGGGTTCCACTTCAACAACCGCAAGTACGCCGACGATGACCTGATCGTCGGTTCGGTGAACCCGTTCGAGCTGTTCCTGATCTTCGTCGAGCTCGTGGCGAGCGATCGCCCGCTGCCGCGCCTGACGATCGACCAGTCCCACAACGTCGAACCGAAGCTCGCGGCGATGGTGCGCAGCGTCCTGAACCTCCAGGAGGCCTACGCCAAGTCGTTGCTCGTCGACCGAGCAGCGCTCCAGGTCGCGCAGCTGGCGGGCGACGTTCTGCGCGGGCACGAAGTGCTGATCGATGCCTACAGCACCGATGTGCGCCCGCTGTGCGCGCGCGTGCGCACCCAGATCGGCGCCTCCGCAGAGCCTCTCGAGGAGTTGCGGAGCTCCGGCTACCTCGAGCGCCGGGCGACAGAGCGCAACTCCGAACGCATGCAGCTGAAAGGTTGAAATGAGCGTCAGCACCCAACTCGTCGATGCAGTCCCAGACGCCTGGGATGAGGCTGCGGCAGCCGAGGCACGAACAACGCTCGAGCAGGTCGTGTTCGCCTCGCACCTGCTCGGCTCAAACCGGGCGCTGGCCAACTTCGGCGGTGGCAACACGTCGGCCAAGGGCACCGCCGTCGACCACGTAGGACGGGAGGTCTCGGCGCTCTGGGTGAAGGGATCCGGCAGCGACCTCGCGACGATGACCGACCGGGACTTCACGCCGCTGCGACTCGATGAGGTTCTGCCCCTGTTCGGGCTCGACGAGATGACCGACGAGGCGATGGTCTCCCATCTCGCGCGCTGCCAGATCGATCCGGCGGCGCCGCGCTCCTCGATCGAGACCCTGCTGCACGCGTTCATTCCGGCAGCTCACGTCCACCACACTCATCCCGACGCGATCAACGTGCTCGCGTGCGCGCGCGAGGGGCGCACGCTGGTCGAGGAGTGCTTCGGAAGCGCCGCAGCATGGGTCGAGTACATCCGCCCTGGCTTCACACTCGCCAAGCAGGTCGGCACGGCGGTCCGCGAGAACCCCGAGCTCCGGCTCGTCGTACTCGCCAAGCACGGCCTCGTGGTCTGGGGCGACAGTGCCCGCGAGGCGTATGAACGCACAGTCGCCGTTTGCAATCAGGCAGCGGAGTTCGCCAACAACCGGGCTGCGAGCGCGGTGCGGTTCGGGGGCCCCGCCAGCGGTCAGCGCCTCGATCTCGAGCGACGCCGCGAGATTCTCAAGGCGATCCTGCCGGCGTTGCGCGGCGCCGTCTCCTCGCAGCGCGCAAAGCTCCTGGTGATCGACCTGTCGGCCGCCGCGTGCGAGCTCGTCGACTCAGAGGGTGTGGCCGCCCTGACCGAGATCGGTGCCGCTTGCCCCGATCACCTGGTGCACACCAAGCGCTTGCCGCTATGGATCCCGTACGACCCGGCGACCAATGACCTCGACTCGCTCCGGGCAAGGACGCTCGAGGCGGCCGCGCGCTACCGCGAGGAGTACCGGCGCTACTTCGACGATCACGCCTCGGCCGGCGACGTGATGGCTGATCCCGATGCGCGCGTGGTGTTGGTTCAGAACGTCGGCCTGGTCGCCGTCGCGCCGACGCTCAAAGGCGCTCACATCTCCCGAGACCTCTACCACCGCGCGATCGAGGTGATGGCCGGCGCGAGCGCGGTGTCTGACTTCGTCTCGCTGTCGGCGGCCGAGAGCTTCGCGATCGAGTACTGGCCGCTCGAGCTGTACAAGCTGTCGCTGGCGCCGCGGCCGGGTGAGCTGCAGGGCAAGGTTGCGCTCGTGACGGGCGCGGCCGGCGGCATCGGCCGCGCCGTGCTGGAGTTGCTCGCACAGGCCGGGGCCGCGGTCGTCGCGTTCGACATCGACGGCGACGGGGCTGCCAAATCCGTCGCCGACCTCGGCGATCTCGGCATCGCGGTCGCCGGCGACGTGACCTCCGAGGAGGCAGTCGCCGGTGCCTACGCGGCAGCGGTCGACGCCTACGGCGGCGTCGACATCGTCGTCTCCAACGCCGGGATCGCGTCGAGCGCACCGGTGACTGAGACGACCCTCGCCGAGTGGGAGCGCAACCAGGGCGTCCTCTCGACCGGCTACTTCCTCGTCGCGCGCGAGGCGTTTCGGGTCATGCAACAGCAGGCGACCGGCGGCTCGATCGTGTTCGTCGCGTCGAAGAACTCACTTGTCGCCGGACCCAACGCGTCGGCGTACTCGACCGCGAAGGCGGCGGAGCTTCACCTGGCGAGGTGCCTGGCGGCCGAGGGCGGCAGCTCCCGGATCCGCGTCAACACTGTCAACCCCGACGCGGTGCTGCAGGGGTCGAGGATCTGGGACTCGAGTTGGCGCTCCGAGCGCGCCGACGCGTACGGGATCCCGCCCGAGCAACTCGAGGAGCACTACCGCAACCGCACGGTGCTTGGGGTCAACGTGCTTCCGGCGGACATCGCCCAGGCGGTGCTCCACTTCGCCTCGCCCGCCCGTTCGGGCAAGAGCACGGGCAACCTCCTGAACGTCGACGGCGGGATCCTCGCTGCCTTCCCACGCTGATCTGAAGCGGCGACGCATGAGGATCGCGGCGTGGCGGCTTGACGCGCCTCCGATGGTCTGTTTTGATCGATAACGGGCGATTAGGGATGGCTGGGCGGAGCAAGAGAAACAGCGAGCCGATGCTGGCTGAGGCCCGCCGCACGGCGATCGTCGAGATGTTGCGGGCAAATGGATCGGTGACCGTCGCCGAGGTGCAGGAGCAACTGCGCGTCTCGCCGATGACGGCCAGGCGCGATCTGACGGAGCTCTCGCGCCGGGGGGTCGCGCACCGGACCCACGGCGGCGCGGTGATCCCCTCGATCTCGGCGCACGAGGACTCGTTCGCGCAGCGGCTCGAGGCGGAGACCGACGCCAAGCGAATCCTGGCGGACGCCGCGGTCGAGCTCCTGAGCCCGCGCGACGCGGTGTTCATCGACTCCTCGACGACCAGCTATTTCGTCGCCAAGCGGATCGTGGAGCTCGGCCTCGAGCTCACGCTCGTGACCAACAGCCTCCCGGTGATGCAGCTGATCGGAGCGCACGCGCCACCGAACGTCGAGCTCGTCGGAGTCGGCGGACTGCTGCGCAAGCTGACCCAGTCATTCGTCGGCCCGCATGCGATCCGCACGATCGAGGGCCACTTCACCGACCACGCGTTCGTCAGCGTCAAGGCGCTGACGATGGACGGCGTGCTGGCCGACGTCGACCCGCTGGAGGCCGAGGTCAAGCGAACGATGATCGCCCAGGCGAACGAGGCGATCTTGCTGATCGACCGATCGAAGCTGTCCTCCCGAGGGCTGAACGCGATCGGAGGCGTGTCGGATGTGTCGCTCGTGCTCGCGCATGGGATCCAGACGGCGGACCTCCGTCGCATCGAGAAGTTCGACGTCCCCGTACGACTGATCGGCGAGCCGGTTCACAGCGCTCCCCGCTCACCTGAGGCGCTCGCGGCCGCCGGTTCGCCCGATTGACGAGAAAAACGCGCTGCCGAGGTGATTACGGCTTTCCCGGGATTCTGGTGGCCGTGAGGACCGCTGCCAGCAGCGCGGAGATCGCGATGGCAATCAGGGCGTGGTGCAGCCCGGCGGTGAAGTGTTGCGCGTAGGCGGGTGAATTCGTTGTGGCTGGGAGCAGCGAGCCAAGGATCGCGATTCCGAAGACGCCGCCGATCTGGCGTGCGGTGTTGTTCGTCGCGGAGGCCATGCCGGCGCGGGCTGCCGGCACGGCGCCGAGTACCGCAGCGGCCATCGGCGTCGAGGTCAGACCGTAACCGACGCCGATGCTCAGGAACGCCGGCCACACCTGGTTGTAGCCGCCGTGAGCTGATACCCGAAGCAGCAAGAGCGCGCCGAGTGCGATCAGCGCCAGTCCGGCGACCATTGGGGTGCGGTGCCCAACGCGATGAACGCGCCGGCCGATCAGCGGACCGGTGATCGCGAACGCGCCGCAGAGCGGCACGAAACTCAGGCCGCCTTGGAACGCGGAGTCGCCCGAGACGTTCTGGAAGTAGAGCGCGAAGATGAACAGGACGCTGAACATGACGAACCCCATCACGAGGCCAGCGACGTTCGCCGTGGCGTAGGCCGGTTTGCGGAAGTAGCTCAGCGGAAGCATCGGCTCTGGACGGACGTGCTCAATCCACAGGAACGTGATCAGCGCGCCGGCGCCGGCAGCAAGCAATGTGACGGGCAGCGTGGCGGAAAAGCCGTGGCGACCGCCTTCGATCGCGGCAGCCGTAAGCAGGCTGAGGGTCGCGACGCCGAGCGCTTGTCCGGGTAGGTCCAGCCGCCCGCGTGTCGAGCGGTGTGCGTCGCGTATGGTCGTGACGGTCAGCAGTGCGGCGAGCAACGCGACCGGGAGGTTGACCAGGAAGATCGCGCGCCATCCGAAGGCCCTGATGAGCAGTCCGCCGAGCACCGGGCCGAGCACCAGCGACAGACCTCCGGAGCCTGCCCAGATCCCGACCGCCTGCGCGCGCTCGCGTGCTTCGGGAAACGCGACGGTCAGAAGCGCGAGCGTTGCCGGCAGCTCGATCGCTGCCCCGACGCCCTGCAGTGCGCGGAAACAGACCAGTTCGTCGGTCGAGGTCGCGAGCGCGCACAGTCCGGACCCGAGTGCGAAGACTCCGAGCCCAACGAGATAGACGCGCTTGTGACCCGAGCGGTCGCCGATCCGTCCGCTGCTGAGCAGCAGGCTCGCAAGCGCGAGGATGTAGCCGTCCACGACCCACTGAAGGCCGCTGGTCGAGGCGTGCAGGCTGCGTGAGATGCTCGGCAGCGCGACATTGACGATCGTCGTGTCGAGCTGCAACATGAACTGGCCGAGACACAGCGCCGCGAGCGCCAGCGGCTTACGCCACCCTGGTCCGCCGCCGCTCGCCACCGTCGTAGCTGCACGTCCAGGCGGTCGCGGCGCGGGCCAGGGCGTCGCTGCGTGGAGCATCTCTCCAGCCTGGCGGGCGCCGGGGTCAGAGGAGACCCGTTGTTCAATAGCCATGATGCGATCGTATGACTTGAATTGCTCAATCCAGGTTCAACTGTCATGCGCTTATGATCGGCGGAGTGCTCGCCGATGCCGACCTCGCGGCCGTTGCCGCCCTGATGGGCGATGCCAACCGTGCCACCATGCTGCTGGCGCTGCTCGGAGGACCGGAACTTCCCGCACGCGAGCTCGCGGCCCGAGCCAACGCATCCTCCTCGCTGGCCAGCGCCCACCTGCGAAAGCTCACTGACGGCGGGCTGGTGGTCGCGGAGCGCCGCGGCCGCAATCGCTATTACCGCCTCACGGACCGCCACGTGGCCGACGCGATCGAGGCGCTGCTCGCGATCGCGCCAGAGAGACACGCGCGAGGCTTGCGCGAATCCAACCGCGGCGAGGCGATCCGCCACGCCCGGACGTGCTATGACCACCTCGCGGGCGAGCTGGGCGTGGCGCTGACCGATTCGCTCGAGCATCACGGCCTGATCGGACCCGGCGACGACGGCTACCCGCTCACGTCCGCCGGCGATCAACGCCTCCGCGCGCTCGGGGTCGACATCGAAACATTGCGCTCCCGGCGCAGGACGCTCACCCGTCCCTGTATGGACTGGACCGAGCGCCGGCCTCACCTCGCCGGCTCGCTCGGCGCCGCGATCACGAACCGCCTGCTCGAGCTTGACTGGATCCGCCGCCGCCCAGACACCCGGGCGGTGACCATCACCGAGACGGGACGGCGTGAGCTGCGCGCGCAGCTTGCCGTCAATCCTTGACAAGCCTCGAAAATAGCATGCATGGCTGTTTATGCGATGATGTGTGCATGAGTCATGGCTCTCAGCCGGATCGCGCGTTCGTTTCGCTTGACACTGCGAGGTCGGTCGCGGAGACGATGCAGGCGCTCGCGACTCCGAGCCGGGTGAGGATCCTCAGTCGTCTCGGCGCGGGGCCATGTTCGGTCGGGGAGCTCGCGCGGGATATCGAGATGGGTCAGCCTGCGGTGTCGCAGCAACTGCGGGTGCTGCGCCATCTCGGGCTGGTCGTTGGTGAGCGTGACGGCAGGCAGGTGATCTACGCGTTGCATGACGATCACGTGGGGGCGCTCCTGAGTGAGGCGGTCTCACACACCGAGCATCTGCGTCTCGGGCTTGCCGCGAGCCCTGTGCAGGAGACGGTCAAGGCGTGAGCAGCACCGGTCCGGCGCTGCTCGCAGCAGCCGCGGGCGTCGGGTTCGGGCATGCGATCCTGCCCGATCACTGGGTGCCGTTGGCGGTGCTTGGCCGCACGCGCCGCTATCCGCTCTCGCGCGTCGCTCGCCTGTCCGGCTTGGCCGGGATCGCGCACGTGCTCGTCTCGCTCGTGCTCGGTGCCGTGATCATCGCGATCGGGCTGCAGTTCCGCTCGGCGATCCAGAGCGCGCAGGACACGATCATCGGCTGCGTGCTGATCGCGACCGGTGTCGGGTTCGCCGTGTTCGAGCTCACCGGTCACGGGCACGGTCACGAGCATGGCCACAGCCACCATCTGGACGACGATGCGCACGACCACGACCACGGTGTGCACGAGCATGGCGAGCATGCGCACCGGGAGCCGAGTAAGGGTCGCGTTCAGGGTTTGGCGGCGGTGATGGTCCCCTTCGGGGCGGCGGCTTCTCCGGATTTGACGATCTTGCCCGTGTTCCTGGCCGCGACGACCGCCGGGGTCGCGACCGCAGTCGGATCGCTGGTGATCTTCGCGGCGGTGACGATCGGAACGATCGTCGGGTTGACGCTCGCCGCGGCGCGTGGCGGGTATGAGATCCGCGGCGAGTGGCTCGAGCGGTGGGGGAACGTGTTCACTGCACTGGTGCTCGTCGTGATCGGCGTGCTCGTTCTGACCGGCACGATCTAATCTAAAAAGGGCCGATCCGGCCGAGGGTCACCCGGGCATTTAGCTTTAGCCGGCTCGTGTTTCGATCGCGTGCGCATGATCCGTGCGACCGACGGGAGCGTCGAGCTGCGACAAAACGCACAACCGCCGACAATCGTTGCCCCGCGGGGTCGATTTTGGCGGTATGTCAGTCCAAATCGGCAGTTATGGTCTCGGAACCGGCGCGGTGGCGAGGCGTCGTCGCATGCGTCCGAGCGGGGCGGGCGTCCGCCGACCAAAAGTGGTCGATCCCCCAGTTCGTCGGTGGGGGTCGTACGCGCAGTGCTGCTCAGCGCCCCGG
>Ga0302311_10002305_pt1 | contig 21771 bp, 18 predicted proteins | sample III_Palsa_N1_3_FD_200449 | JGI IMG/M metagenome (GOLD analysis project Ga0302311, IMG submission 200449) | Peat permafrost microbial communities from Stordalen Mire near Abisko, Sweden - III_Palsa_N1_3 | ecosystem: Environmental > Terrestrial > Soil > Palsa > Peat permafrost | place: Sweden... | reverse complement strand
CAGCAGGAACGGCATGTCGCGCTGGTTCAGGATCTCGCGCGCCGTTGGCCCGCGCACGTGCGGCACTTCTTCGTCCACATCGGGGAACAGCACGAACAGACGGCCGGCATGGGTATGTTTCAGTTGGTCCCAGGTCCGGTCCAGGATCATCCCGGCCCAGTCATCCATCGGGATCGGGCTCGGATGCCGGGGCGCGCCCTTCCACAGGATGCCGCTGTTGGGCGCGAAGGCGACGATGGCATAGATGCCGTCCACCTCTTTGCCGGCTTCGAGCGCCAACGCCCCGCCGACCTGCTCGCCGGCCAGGATGATGCGCTGGTAGCCCTCGACCTTGGCGCTTGCGAGCTGTTTGGCAAGGCTATCGCGTACATCGGCCATCTTGTTGTCGAAGCCGGGCTTGAGGCGGCTGTTGCGCTGCAGGCGGACGATGTCCCAGCCGAGTTCGGCCAGGCCCTCCATCACTTTGATCGGGGGCAGTTCCGCGCCGCCGCCATAGTAGTTTTCCGGGTGGTTCCAGATGATCAGGCCTTTGGCGAAATTGGGGCCCAGCAGCGGGTAGGTCGTGAAGGCGTCCTCGACCCAATAGCTCGTATCGGGTGTCACCGTCGGCCGCTTGCCGATCACGGTGACGTCCTCGGTCGGCGGTGCCGGCTTGGCGGGCTCGGCCGCGAGAACGGGGCCGGCGGCGACCGTCAGCAGCAGCGCAAGCAGTCCGCGGGGCGAGAGGGGGCGCATGGGCGCGATCTCGCCCGGATCAGCTGCTTCCCGACAAGCGATGCATGACCACGGCGGAGCGCGTGCCGTCGGGCAGGTCGACGGTCAGGCGCAACTCGTTCTCGCCCTTCAGAGCGCGCACGGTCAGGTCCTGGTTGAGATCGAAGGTGAAACCGGCGCCGGACTTCTTGGTCTGGTAGCTCTTGACCGTGGGCTTGCCCAACCCGTCGGCGCCATAGCCCCAGCCGTAGAGGATTGGCGCTCCGGCGACCGTCGGCAGCTCGACATAGGTTTCAAGCCCGCGGGTGCTATAGCCGAACCAAGCCTCGCCGCCGTGCGGCTTCGCCCCCATGCGCGCCAGTGCCGCCGGCAGTTCGTCGACGCCGCAATGGAACTCGCCGGCATGCGGGGCGGCGTCGGGCGCCAGGAAATAATCCATGCAGGTAGCATAGACGCCGAACGCCATGCTGTCGGCGCCGGCGTTGCCGCGCACGCCGCTGTCCTCGTCGACCAGCAGGAACGGCAGGCCGGCGCGCGCATTCAGCAGGTCGCGCGCCACGGTGCCGCGGGCTGCCGGCACCTCGGCATCGCCGGCCGGAAACAGCACGACGACGCGCGTGGCCTTGGCCTCGCGCAATTGGCTGTAGGTGCGTTCGAGCGAGGCCAGGCCGTCGCCGGTGTTGGGCGCGAACGCGATCACGGCATAGAGCCCGTCGATCGTCTTCGCGGATTCGAGCGCCAGGCCGCCGCCGAAGCCCTGGCCGGCCAGGATGATGCGGCTGTATCCCGCCGCGCGGGCCTGCGCCACCTGCTGGGTCAGGGTCTCGCGCACCTCGGTCAGCCGGTTCTCCCAGGCGGCCGGCAGGCGCGGATTGCGCTGCAGGCGGATGACATCCCAGCCCAGCGCCGCCATGCCGCCGATCGCCGGCACGGTTGCGACCGAAACGCCCTGGCCGCCGGCCGCCACCGGGTGGTTCCAGATCACCAGGCCCTTGGCGAATTGCGGCCCGAGCGCCGGGAATTGGGCGAAACCATCCTCGAACCAGACATTGGCGTTGGGTGCCGCCGGCCGTTGGCCGGTCACCACGATGTCCTGGTTGAGCGTGGCGGCCTGGGCCCCGGGCGCGAGCGCCATCAACAGCGCGAACAGCGGCAGCAAACGACGCATCGACGGACTCCCGGAAGCGAGAAAGGCGAGGCTATTTGACGCAGGGTTGTCGACAGACTGTGCGCGAGAATCGGAGGCCGCGCAAGCGCACGACGCTTGTTTATTCGCCGATTGCTGACCGTCTGGCCGGATCCGGGTTCGGTTCCAGCAAGGCGGTATGCGCGTGACCAGCGACAAGACGATGAAGCGCGTGCGGGCCGATTGGGACGAGATCGTCCTGGTCTGTCGCAAATGTTCCAAGAAACTCGACGGCGGCTTCGGCAAGCGCGGCGACCAGTCGCTGGCCAAGGGCCTGCGCAAGACGCTCGGCGCCAAAGCCGCCGGCCGCAAGGCGAGCTTGGCCGTGATCGAGGTCGATTGCCTCGACATCTGCCCCAAGGGCGCGGTCGTGGCGCTCCGCGCCGCCGCCCCCGGCGACTGGGCGATCGTGCCCAAGGGTGCGCCGCTCGATGGGGTGGCGCGGCGGCTGGGGCTGCGTGCCGCGGGCGGGCACGATTGAAGAAAGTCGGCGCGGAAATTTGGCCTACGCCATGCTCGGATGGGAATATCCGCCGCAAACCACCGCGCCATAGGCGTCCTGCCCAGGTCCATGCTAATACTGTCCGTCATGCCGGCTGCGGCGATGGACGTAAGGACCTTTGGCGTAATGGCGGAAATCCGCGCCGACCGCGATCGTTTCGTTGCCTTTGCCTTTGCCGCCGCTGATCTGCTGATCGAGTTGGACGCCAAGCGGCGGATCGTGTTCGCCACCGGAGCGGCGCAGAGTCTGATCGGCGTTTCCGCGGCCAAGCTGGCCGGCCGTCATTTCATCGATCTGTTTCCGGCGGCCGAGCGCGGCTTTGCCAACCGCGTGCTCGACGGCCTGGCCGAGGCGGAGCGGATCGAGCCGGTCGCTATCCCGCTGGCGCGGGCCGATGGGGCGACGACGCGGGTCTGGCTCGGCGGTTGCCGGTTCGGCGGCAACCAGTCCAACTATTTCCTGGCGGTCTCCTACCTGACGGTGCCGCTGTCGCCCGAGGCGGAAGACGCGCGCAATCCGCAGTCGCGCCTGCTGGGCGCGGACGCCTTGCCCGATGTGCTGAAGCGGGTCAGTGACGCGGCCGGCGGCGACGGCTCGGTCGAACTCACCATGCTGCATCTGGATGGGCTCGACGCGCTGCAGCAGCGCCTCAGCGACCAGCGCCGGGCCGAACTGATGGGCGAGATCGGCGCGGTGCTGCGCCTGTCGTCGGCCGGTGGCGATGCCGCCGCTCAGATCTCCGATTCCGGCTTCGCGCTGGTGCAGCGTCCTGGCGCCGATCCCGAGGCGATCCAGGCGGAACTGGCGTCGATCACGGCGGCGGCGGCACCCAACCGGCGGCCGCTCGCCATGCGCACGGCCCAGGTCGCGATCAACGCGGTCGATCTGGACGACGAGAGCGCCGCCCAGGCGCTGGCCTATTGCGTCAAGAAATTCTCCCAGTCCGACGGCAGCGATTTCTCGCTGGTCTCGCTCGAACAGGCGCTGGCCGGCATGGTCGACCAGACGCTCGACCGCGTCGCCAAGCTGCGCGCCACCGTCACCGCCGGCGATTTCTCCCTGGTGTTCCAGCCGATCGTCAATCTGGAGACCCGCGTCGTGCATCATTTCGAGGTGCTGTCGCGCTTCGCGCCCGGCGAAAGCCCCTACGAATTCATCCTGTTCAGCGAAGAGGTCGGCATGGCGGCCGAACTCGACCTGGCGGTGTGCGAAAAGGTCGTGAAGCTGATGACCGGGTCGCCGGCGGCGGCGCCGGTCGCGGTCAACCTGTCCGGCAAGTCGATGGCCAGCCTGCCGTTCATGAGCCGGCTCGCCCGCCTGCTGACCGAGGCCAAGATCGACCGCCGGAAGCTGATGTTCGAAATCACGGAATCGAGCGCCATCGAGAATCTGGACCGGGCCGACGGCTTCCTGCAGAACCTGCGCAAGCTCGGCCATCGCATCTGTCTCGACGATTTCGGTGCGGGCTTCGGCGCCTATACCTATCTGCGCAGGTTCGAGATCGATTACGTCAAGCTCGATGGCCCGTTCCTGCAAAGCGCCATGTGCAATGCGCGCGACAGCGCGTTGCTGCGCTCGATCACCACGGTCTGCGCCGAACTGGGCGCGGCCACGATCGGCGAGATGATCGAGACCAGGGAAGAGGCCTATGCCGCCGCCGCCCTGGGCGTCACCCACGGCCAGGGCTATTTCTTCGGGCGCCCGCTGACCAGCCCGACCCTGCCGGCGATGCCGGCACCGGGCGCGGTCGCCTTTTAGCGTTAGGGCTCGCTCCCTGGGCAGGGTGCGCTATATGCTGGTGTCCTCAGCAGCCAGCGAAAGCCCAGCCTCATGTCGATGTCGATCGAGCGTCTGTCCTGCCTCGGGCTCCACGGCTTCCATCAGATCTCCTACAGCTACTGGCCGGGCCCCGCCGGTGCCAGACCGATCGTCTGCGTCCATGGGCTGACCCGCAACGGCCGCGACTTCGATGCGCTCGCCGCCCGGCTGGCCTCGCGCGGCCCCGTCGCCTGCCCCGACATGCCCGGGCGCGGCCAGAGCGCCTGGCTGCCGGTCGTGGCCGACTACAGCTATCCGCTCTATCTCGGCACGGTCGCGGCCCTGTTCGCGCGGCTGGGATCGGAGGAGGTCGATTATGTCGGCACCTCCATGGGCGGCATCATCGGCATGATGCTGGCGTGCCAGCCGGGCTCGCCCATCCGCCGACTGGTGCTGAACGATGTCGGCCCGTTCATCCCGCAAGCCTCGCTGGAACGCATCGGCGACTATGTCGGGCTCGATCCCGCCTTCGACAGCGTCGAGGAAATCGAGCGCTACTATCGCGTCGTCCATGCCCCGTTCGGGGATCTCACCGATGCGCAATGGAAGCATTTCGCCCTGACCAGCCACCGGGTCCGCGCCGACGGCAAGATCGGGCTCGGCTACGATCCCGGGATCGCTCAGGCGTTCAAGGGCGTTCCCCTGACGGATATCGATCTCTGGCCGTTCTATGATCAGATCAAATGTCCGACCCTGGTGATCCGGGGCGCAGAGTCCGATCTGCTGCTGGCCGAGACGGCAGAGGAGATGACACGCCGGGGCCCCAAGGCCGAACTGTATGAAGTCGCCGGCGCCGGCCATGCGCCGGCCTTGATGGACGAGGCGCAGATCGCGCGTATCGAAAGCTTCCTTACCTGATGTTGCTGCCTCAGACCGAATTCGAACCGTTCCGCCCGCGTTTCCCCTGGTACGGGCCCGACCTGCAGACGCTGCGCAACACCATCTTCCGGGCCCCGGTCGATCTGGTCGGCGGCGAACGGCTGGTGCTGCCGATGGAAGACGGCACCGGCGACCGGCTGGTCGCCCGGCTCGATCGACCCGATGCCGGGCGGGCGCGGGCGAAGCCGCTCGCGATCGTCGTCCATGGCTTGGGCGGAGACGAGCGCAGCACCTATATGATCCGCACCGCGCGCCATTTGTTGACCCAGGGCTATCCGGTGCTGCGGCTCAACCTGCGTGGTGCCGGGCCGTCGCGCGCGGTTTCGGGCGGGCACTACCATGCCGGGCGCAGCGGCGACCTGGCGGCGGCGATCAGCGCCCTGCCGGCGGATCTCACCGCCAATGGCCTGGTGGTGATCGGCTATTCGCTGGGCGGCAATCTGGTGCTGAAATTCATGGGCGAGGGCGCTCACGGCCATGACGTGCGCGTCGCCGCCTCCGTCTCGGCGCCGATCGACCTCGCCGCCACCTCCCGGCGCGTGATGGAGCCGCGCAACAAGCTCTATCACCTGCGCATCCTGAAGACGATGAAGGACGAGACGCTGGCGCCCGGCGCGCTCCTGAGCGAGGCCGAACGCGCCATCGTCGAGCAGGCGCGCACGGTCTACGAGTTCGACAATAACTTCATCGCGCACCGCAACGGCTATGCCAGCGCCGACGAGTATTATGTCGAGAACGCCGCGATCGGCTTTTTAGGCCGGATCGATCGCCCGACCCTGGTCGTCCATGCGCTGAACGATCCCTGGATTCCGACCGAGAGCTACCGCACGGTCGATTGGGCGGCCTATACCCATGTCCAGGCACTGCTGCCATCCGGCGGCGGCCATGTCGGGTTTCACGGCAAGGGCAGCGTCACGCCCTGGCACGACCGGGCGATCAGCCGGTTTTTCGCAAGGGTGGTTTAGCAAACCCTCTACCGCCTTTCGCGGGAGAGGGTGCTGAGCGTGAGCGAAGCGGGTGAGGGCGGCAAATGCAAGGGCTGGGTGCAGCCGTCGCTTCGACGACCCTCACCCTCCCCATCTTCGATGGGTCCCCTCCCTCTCCCGCAAAATGCGGTAGAGGGTTTTTTTACCCCGCCCGCAACCGTTTCGCCGCCTCGACCGCAAAGTAGGTCAGCACGCCATCGGCGCCGGCGCGCTTGAAGCCCAGGAGCGATTCCAGCACGACCCGGTCGTCGAGCCAGCCCTGATCGATGGCGCCGCGCAGCATCGCGTATTCGCCGCTGACCTGATAGGCGTAGGTCGGCACGTGGAACTCGTCCTTCACCCGCCGGATGATGTCCAGATAGGGCAGGCCGGGCTTGACCATGACCATGTCGGCACCTTCGGCGAGGTCGAAGGCGACCTCGCGCAGCGCCTCCTCGCCATTGGCCGGGTCCATCTGGTACCCGCGCTTGTCGAGCGGCTGGTTCGTCAGCCGCTTGGATTTGATCGCCTCGCGGAACGGGCCGTAGAAGGCGGAGGCGTATTTCGCCGCATAGGACATCAGGCGGACATGCTCGAAGCCCTCGCCGTCGAGCGCGTCGCGGATGGCGCCGATGCGGCCGTCCATCATGTCGGACGGCGCGATCACGTCGCAGCCGGCGCGGGCCTGGGCCAGCGACTGCTTGACCAGGGCCTCGACCGTCGCGTCGTTGGTGACGCGGCCCTCGACCAGCAACCCGTCATGGCCGTGGCTGGTATAGGGATCGAGCGCCACGTCGCACAGCACGCCCAGGTCGGGCACTTGCCGCTTCAGCTCGCGCACGGCTTGGCAGATCAGGTTCTGTTCGTTCCAGGCCTCGCGGCCGTCGTCGGTCTTGAGTTCGGCCTCGGTCGCCGGGAACAGCGCGATGCACGGGATGCCCAAGGCCGCGGCTTCACCCGCGGCATCGATCAATTGCGGCACGGTCAATCGGTCGACGCCCGGCATGGAGGCGATCGGCTGGCGGGCACCGTCGCCGGGCTGCACGAACACGGGCCAGATCAGGTCGGCCGGCGTCACCGTGTTTTCGGCGACCATGCGGCGCGACCAATCGTCGTGACGATTGCGGCGCAGGCGAGTGCGGGGATAGGACCCAAGGGAATACGACGACAAGCGGCCATCCGATCGACGAGGAACATTCGGGTGCCACGGTACGGCCATGACGCCCGGATGACAATCGCCGGGCGAACAAGGGTGCCGCGCCGGATTGAAGCATCCGCGGTTTCGTGGCTATCTTCCGCCCCTCGATGATGTTTTGGAGCATGCCCGACGATGACCGATCCCTCCCTGGAGCCCATCGCCCCCGAGGTGCTGGTCGAGACGCGCGGCGGGCTCGGCGTTGTGACGCTCAATCGGCCCAAGGCGCTGAACGCGCTCAGCCTCGGCATGATCCGCGCGGTGGACAAGGCGCTGATCGCGTTTGCCCAGGATGACGCCATCGGCGCCGTGGTGATCAGGGGCGCCGGCGAAAAGGCGTTCTGCGCCGGCGGCGACGTGCGGGCCCTGGTGGTGGCGCCGGACGGCATCGACAAGGCCAAGCTCGCGCGCGAATTCTTCGCTGAGGAATATCGCCTCAACCTGCGCATCCACAATTATCCGAAGCCGTTCGTGGCGCTGATCGACGGCGTCACCATGGGCGGCGGCTGCGGCCTGTCACTGCACAGCCCGCTGGTGGTCGCGACCGAGCGCACCATGGTCGCCATGCCCGAGACGGTGCTGGGCCTGTTCCCCGACGTCGGTGCCACCTGGTTCCTGAACAAATGCCCGGGCGAGATCGGCATCTGCCTGGGCCTGACCGGCCGCCGCCTGAAGGCGGCGGATCTGAAGGCGATCGGGCTTGCCAGCCATGTCGTGCCGTCCTCCGAATTGGACGGATTGCTGAAGGCGCTCGCGGCATTGACGAAATTCGATGCCGGATCGGTGAAGCGGGTGTTGGACGCCCATGGCGTCAATGCCGGTTCCGGCACGCTGATCGAGGATCGCGCCGCGATCGACCGTATCTTCGCGGGCGACAGTATCGAGACGATCATCAAGCGCCTGGAGACCGAGACGGCGCCTTGGGCGATCGAAGCGCTGCACACGATCCGCCGCGCCTCGCCGACCAGCCTCAAGGTGACGCTGCATCAGTTGCGCGGCGGACGGGCGCTCGCCGATGTGGCGGCCATGTTGCAGGTTGAATATCGCCTGGCGGTGCGGTCGGTCGGTGGCACCGACTTTCCCGAAGGCGTGCGCGCCATTCTGGTCGACAAGGACAATAAGCCGGCCTGGCAGCCGCCGACGCTGGAGGCGGTCGATGCCGACCGGGTCGAAAGTTTCTTCGTTCCCTTTGCCGACCCGGCCGACGAGCTTTCCTTCGTCTGACAGCGTTGTCGTCATTCCGGCGCGATTGATGTAAATTAAGTGAAATTTAACGGGGAAAGTCGTTTGCTAAGGTTAACGAATCCTTCGAGTAGCAGGCGGGCATGAAAGAGTCATATTTGAACCTGATTGCGTTGGTCGAGCGCTTGCACCGCCAATTCCTCGAATTGGTCCGCACCGAACTCGACAGCCTCGGGATTCAGGATATCAACAACGTTCAGGCGTTGATCCTGTTCAACATCGGTCCGGCGGAGCTGACGGTCGGCGAATTGACGCTGCGCGGCTGCTACCTCGGCTCGAACGTGTCCTACAACGTCAAGAAGATGGTCGAGAACGGCTATCTGATGCAGGAGCGCTCGCCGCATGATCGGCGGTCGATCCGCGTCCGCCTATCGCCCAAGGGCCTGGAGCTGTGCGCCAAGCTCGACGCCATGCACGACCGTCACATTGCCAGCCTGGCCGGCACGCCGGTCGACGAGGCGACGGTCGAGGGCACGAACACCGCGCTGAAGCGGGTCGATCGCTTCTGGACCCAGATCGTCGATCGGGGCGTCCGGGTCATGCCGCGGATGTCGCACACCGCCGCCTGATCAAGGGAGCTTTTAAAACGAAGAACGGGGCCGCGATCGCTTGCGGCCCCGTTTCGTTTCGACAGGCTGGGACCTTATGAGAAGGCGGCGATGCCGGTCTGGGCGCGGCCCAGGATCAGCGCATGTACATCATGCGTGCCTTCGTAGGTATTGACCGCTTCCAGATTCAGCACATGGCGGATGACGCCATATTCGTCGGAGACGCCGTTGCCGCCATGCATGTCGCGGGCGACGCGGGCGATGTCGAGCGCCTTGCCGCAATTGTTGCGCTTCAACAGCGAGATCATCTCCGGCGCCGCCCGATCCTCGTCCTTGAGGCGTCCGAGGCGCAGGCAGGCGTGCAGGCCGAGCGTGATCTCGGTCTGCATGTCCACGAGCTTCTTCTGGATCAGCTGGTTGGCGGCCAAGGGCCGGCCGAACTGCTTGCGCTCCATCGTGTAGCTGCGGGCGGCATGCCAGCAGGCCTCGGCCGCCCCCAAGGCACCCCAGGCGATGCCGTAGCGCGCGTTGTTGAGGCAGGAGAACGGCCCTTTCAAGCCCGACACGTTCGGCAGCAGGTTTTCTTCAGGCACGAACACCTCGTCCATGACGATCTCGCCGGTGACGGACGCGCGCAGCGAGAACTTGCCCTCGATCTTCGGCGCCGTCAGGCCCTTCATGCCCTTTTCCAGGACGAAGCCGCGGATGACACCGTCATCGGTCTTGGCCCAGACCACGAACACGGTCGCGACCGGGGAATTGGTGATCCACATCTTGGCGCCCGAGAGCGAATAGCCGCCGTCGACCTTGCGGGCCCGGGTGACCATGCTGCCGGGGTCGGAGCCATGGTCAGGCTCGGTCAGGCCGAAGCAGCCGATCCATTCGCCGGTCGCCAGCTTCGGCAGGTACTTCTGGCGCTGCGCCTCGGTGCCGAAGGCATAGATCGGGTACATGACGAGCGAGGATTGCACGCTCGCCATGGAGCGGAAGCCGCTGTCGACCCGCTCGATCTCGCGCGCGATGATGCCGTAGCTGACATAGTTCGTCCCGGCGCAGCCATAGCCGTCGATGGTCGAGCCGAGGAAGCCCATCTCGCCCATTTCGGTGAAGATCGCCGGATCGAAGCTCTCCTCGCGGAACATCTTCTGCACGCGCGGCTGCAGCCGGTCCTGGCAGAAGCTGCGCGCCGCCTGTTCGATCAGCCGCTCGTCCTCGGTCAGGCTCTCGCCCAGCAACAGCGGATCGGCCCAATCGAACGCCGGCTGGCTCGATTTCTTCGGGGCATTTCCCAGGACGGGGGCAGTGGACATGGCGAACTCCCTAGAGGCGTATGTTATTTGTATACAAATAAGTTCCGACGGACAATGCCGCGATCGAGTCCGGAGCATGCCTCAAGGCCGGAGAGCGCGCCAGCCGATCTCGCGTTCCGGCTCTCCGCTTGACGATCGCAGATTTCGGCAAGCACTCGTCCGGAGTTTTTCGCCACCTTGAAGTGTGGCGGTGCCAACCGAAGGGCGATTACTCAGATCTTTGCAAGGACCGAGGTCTACCGGACCGTTCGTTGCTGGATCAAATACATGAACTTATTGCGTCGATATCGGGTCGGGCTCATAGTAAAGCACCGGTTCTGATCGAGCCAAGACCGGGTGGAGATGGTCGAAACAATGTCGGAATTGCGCGCGAAGCGGTTGGCGGCGACCTACGAGGTGCAGGTCAAGGTCGAAGGACAATGGCGGGTCGCCAATGCGGTCGAGGATCGCGAGGAGGCGATCCTGGAAGCGGTGGCGCTGACCGGCGAGCATGACGGTCTGGCGCCGGTCCGGGTGCTGGGCGAGATGAAGGACCATCTGACCAATTCCGTCCGCCCGAGCGTGGTCTGGAGCCATAAGCCGCCGCCGCAGCCGAAGCCGGCCGATGCCTTTGAACAGAAGCGCATGATGCGGCTCGCCCGCAAGGCGGCGATGGGCGAACGCCGAACCCTGATCGGTGTCGGCGGCGTGTTGCTGCTGGGCCTGCTGGCCCTCAGCATCTATGTCGGCACGCACATCAACATGGCCAACGTCCGGTACTGACCTCCACCGTCATTCCCGCCTGCGCGGGAATGACGAGTGTTTGGAATTATTCCATCAACAGTTCGATCGCCTCGCGCCAGCGGTGGCACGAGACCGTGTGGCTGCCGGTCACCGGCTCCAGCATCGGGACGGTGTCGCGGCATTTCTCGACTGTGATCGGGCAGCGGGTGCGGAACACGCAGCCGGACGGCGGATTGATCGGCGAGGGCAGGTCGCCGGTCAGCGCCACGCGCTTCTTGGCGCGTTCCTTGTCCGGGTCGGCGATCGGCACGGCCGACAGCAATGCCTGGGTATAGGGATGGCGCGGGTTGCGGTAGATCTCGTCGCGCTCGGCCAGCTCCGCGATCTTGCCCAAATACAGCACCATGACCCGGTCGCTGATCCGGCGCACGACCGACAGATTGTGCGAGATGAAGATCAGCGCCAGGTTTTCCTCGGTCTGCAGGCGCTTCAAGAGATTGATGATCTGCGCCTGGATCGAGACGTCGAGGGCAGAGACCGGCTCGTCGCAGACCAGCAGCTTCGGCTTCAGGATCAGCGCGCGGGCGATGCCGATGCGCTGGCACTGGCCGCCGGAGAATTCATGCGGATAGCGGTTGATCAGGTGGGATGGCAATCCGACCCGCTCCATCGCCTCGACCACGCGGGCGCGTTTGTCCGTCTCGGCCATGCCCGGCTCGAATGTATCGAGCGGTTCGGCGACGATGGCGCCCACGGTCATGCGCGGATCGAGGGCGGCCAGCGGATCCTGGAAGATGATCTGCATTTCCCGGCGCAGGCCGCGCAGTTCGGTCTTGGACGAATCCTCGAGCGGCTTGCCCAGCCAGACGACCTTGCCGGCGGAAGACGGGATCAGCTTCAGCACGGCGCGGCCGAGGGTCGACTTGCCGCAGCCGCTCTCGCCGACGATGCCCAGCGTCTCGCCCGGATAGAGGTCGAAGCTGACGCCGTCGACCGCCTTCACCACGCGCTTTTCGGCGAACAGGTCGCTCTTGACCGGGAAATGGACCTTGAGGTCGCGCACGCTCAGCAGCGGGGCGGAACTGGACAGGGGCATGTTCATTCTCAGGCGACGAGACGGTCGAGCGTGCAGGCCTTGGCGCGGCCCGGCGCGATTTCGCGCAAGGGCGGCACGGCCAGGCGGCATTGCTCGGAGACGAAGCTGCAGCGCGGCGCAAAGGCGCAGCCGGGCGGCATATGGGCGAGGTTCGGCGGCTGGCCGGCGATGGTCGGCAGATCGCCGGCCAGGTCATCGTCGAGCCGCGGCATCGACATGAGCAGGGCGCGCGTATAGGGGTGCTGCGGGTTGTAGAAGATGTCGCGCACCGGTCCCTGTTCGACGATGCGGCCGCCATACATGACCATGACCCGGTCGCACAATCCGGCGACCACGCCCAGGTCGTGGGTGACCAGGATGATCGAGGTGCCGGTCACGGCCTGCTGTTCGGCCAACAGATCCAGGATCTCGGCCTGGATGGTGACGTCGAGCGCCGTCGTCGGCTCGTCCGCGATCAGCAGATCGGGTCGGCACAGCATGCCCATGGCGATCATGACGCGCTGGCGCATGCCGCCCGACAGCTCGTGCGGATACATGCCCAGCCGCTTGCCCGGTTCCGGGATATGGACCTGTTCCAGCACTTCGCGCGCCTGCTCGCGCGCCATGGCCGGGTTGGTGCTGAGATGATAGGTCAGCACCTCGGTCAGCTGCTGGCCGACCGTCAGGTACGGGTTCAGCGCGGTCATCGGGTCCTGGAAGATCATCGCCATCCGCGTACCGCGGATCTTGTTCAGCTGATCGCGCGGCATGCCCAGCAGTTCCTTGCCGTCGAACTGGACGCTGCCGGTCGAGCTGCCGTTGTGCGGCAGCAGGCCCATGATCGACATCAGCACCTGGCTCTTGCCCGAGCCGCTTTCACCGACGATGCCGATCGTCTCGCCTTTGCTGACCTCGAAGCTGACGCCGTTCACCGCGGAGACGGTGCCGTCGGGGGTGGCAAAGCGGGTCACCAGCTGATCGACGATCAGCAGCGGGCCCTGGTGGCCGGTCTTCCAGGCCGGCAGTTCTTGGCTAACGGTCATCAGCGGTCCTTGGGGTCGAGGGCGTCGCGCAGGCCGTCGCCGAGGAAATTGAGGGAAAACAGCGTGACGGCGAGGAAGGTCGCGGGGAACAGCAGCGTCCAGGGCGCGGTCTCCATGTCCTTGACGCCGTCGCTGATCAGCACGCCCCAGCTCGTCATCGGCTCCTGCACGCCCAGGCCCAGGAACGACAGGAAGCTTTCCAGCAGGATGACCTGCGGCACGGTCAGGGTGACGAACACCATGACCGGGCCCAAGAGGTTCGGGATGATGTGGCGGCGGACGATGGCGCTGCTGGAGGCGCCGAAGGCATGGGCGGCCTCGATGAATTCGCGATGCTTCAGCGCCATGGTCTGGCCGCGCACGATGCGCGCCATGTCCAGCCATTGCACCGCGCCGATCGCGACGAAGATCAGGAGGATGTTCCGGCCGAAGAACACGGTCAGCAGGATCACGAAGAACATGAACGGCAGGGAATAGAGGATATCGACGATGCGCATCATCACATTGTCGATGGCGCCGCCCAGATAGCCCGCGACCGCGCCATAGATGACGCCGATCACCAGGCTGACGATCGAGGCGAGGATGCCGACCATCAGCGAGATGCGGGCACCGTAGAGCGTGCGGACGAACAGGTCGCGGCCGTTGGAATCCGTGCCGAAATAGAAGCCTTGGGCGAAATCCGGCGGGCTGCTGATCGCGTCCCAGGAAATATCGTCGATGGCATGGGCCGAGAGATAGGGCGCCAGGATCGCCATGGCGGCGATGATGGTCAAGACGACCAGGCCGCCCATGGCGGCGCGGTTGCGCAGCAGGCGTCGGCGCGCGTTCTTCCACAGGCTGGTGCCTTCGACCGGCATGCCGATGCCGGCGGCGTCGAGCGGGGTGACGGACATGGGGACGCCCCTTCCTAGCGATGAGCCAGCTTGGGATCGAGGACGCCATAGAGCACGTCCACGAGCAGGTTGAAGAGAATGATCAGCACGCCGTAGAAAATCACCACGCCCATCACCAGCGTATAGTCGCGGTTCAAGGCGCCTTGGATGAAATAGCGGCCGATGCCGGGGATCGAGAAGATCTGCTCGATCACGACCGAGCCGGTGATGATGCCGGCACAGGCGGGGCCGAGATACGACACGACCGGCAGGAAGGCGGCGCGCGCCGCGTGGCGCGTCACCGTCAGCCATTCCGACAGGCCCTTGGCGCGCGCAGTGCGGATGAAGTTGGAGCGCAGGACCTCGACCATGCTGCCGCGCGTCAGGCGCGAGACATAGGCGATCTGCGGCAGGGCCAGCGCCACCACCGGCAGGATCTTGTATTTGAGCTCGTGCCCATTGCCCCAGCCGCCGACCGGCAGCACGCGCAGATAGACGCCCAGCACCAGGGTCAGGAGCGGCGCCATGACGAAGTTCGGGATGGTGATGCCGGTCATCGCCGCCGTCATGATCGTATAGTCGGCGGTGCGGTTCTGTTTCAGGGCGGCGAGTGAGCCCAGGCCGCCGCCGATGATCACCGCCAGGAACACCGCGGTCAGGCCCAGCTCCATCGAGACCGGAAACCCGTCCCAGATCAGCTCGGTGACGCTATAGTCCTTGTAGGAGAAGGACGGGCCGAAGTTACCTTCGAGCACGCTCTTCAGATACAGCCAATATTGCCCGATCAGCGGCTGATCCAGGTGATAGACGCGGTTCAGGTTCTCCTGGATCTCGGCCGGCACCGCGCGCTCGCTATCGAACGGGCCGCCCGGTGCCAGACGGATCATGAAGAACGCGATCGTGATGATCACGAACAGCGTCGGCACCGCCCCCAAAAGACGTTTGGCGACAAATGAAAACATGTCGGTATCTGACCCAGTTCAGGAGGATATCGGGGCGGCACCAGCGTGCCGCCCCGATCTATGCCATCAATGCTTCGCGATGGACACGTTCTTCGAATAGAAATAGCCGAGGATGTTCTGGTCGAAGCCCACCACATAGGGCTTCACCATGCGCTTGTTGACGTAATCATAGATCGGCATCATCGGCAGATCGCGCACGACCAGCTTTTCCGCGTCCTGCAGCATCTGGATCCGCTGTTGCGGGTCGACGGTGACGGCCGCGGTCTTCACCAGCTTGTCGTATTCCGGGTTGTCGTAGCCCATGTCGTTCAAGGGCACCTCGGACTGCAGCAGTTCGGCGAAGGTGTTCGGATCGGCATAGTCCGCGATCCAGCCGGCGCGGAACAGCTGCGTCACCTTCTTCTCCTTGCGGGTCTCCAGGAACACTTTGAATTCCTGATTGATCAGCGTGACGTTGACGCCCAGCGCCTGCTTCATCATCGAGGCCAGCGCGATCATGACCTTCTTATGGTTCTCGCTGGTATTGTACATGATCTCGAGATTGAGCGGCTTGTCGGGGCCGTAGCCGGCCTCCTTGTAGAGCTCCTTGGCCTTGGCGATGCGCTCGGGCATCGACAGGTCCTTCCAATCGACCATCTGCGACTGGTAGCCGGCGATGCCCGGCGGGACCCAGCTATAGGCCGGCTGCTCGCCGGTCTTCAGGATCTTGGTCACGATCGCCTCGCGGTCGATCACCAGGCTCAGCGCCTCGCGGAGCTTCAGATTGTCCTTGAACGGCGGCTGGGTCAGGTTGAAGCCCATGTAGTAGGAGCCGAGGTAGGGCACGATCTTCAACTCGCCCGGCAGGTCCTTGCGGATAAAGTCGACCTGGTCGGCGGGCACGTCGTTGGTGACGTCCAACTCGCCGGCGCGGTAGCGCTTCAGCTCTTCGTTCTGGTTCTCGATCGGAAAATAGTCGACTTCGCTGAGCTTGACGTTGGCCGCGTCCCAATAGTTCGGGTTCTTGACCACGACGATGCGAGACTGCGGCGTCCAGTCCTTCAGCATGAAGGCGCCGTTGGTGACCAGATTGCCGGCCCGGGTGAATTGATTGCCGTATTTGGCGATCACGGCCTTGTTGACCGGCAGGAAGCGGGCGTGCGCGATCAGGCGGATGAAATAGCCGGTCGGCGCCTTCAGCGTGACCTCGAACGTCTGCGGGTCGACCGCGCGCACGCCCAAGGACTTCACGTCCTTGTTGACCGCGTTGGCGATGTCCTCGGCATTCTTGATCGGATAATAGAGGAACGAGTATTTCGAGCCGGTCGCCGGGTCGATCGCGCGCTGCCAGCTATAGACGAAATCCTCCGACGTCAGCGGCGTGCCGTCGGACCATTTGAGGCCGGCGCGCAGCTTGAACGTATAGGTGAGGCCATCGGGGCTGATGGTCCAGCTCTCGGCCTGGCCGGGCGCCACCTTGCCGTCCTTGTCGATCAGCACGAGGCCCTCGTAGAGGTCGCGCTCGATATTGCTGTCCTGGACGTTCTCCGAGATCTGCGGGTCGAGCGTCTGCGGCTCCGAACCGTTGCCGAGACGAAGCACCTGGCCGGCATCCTGGGCCAGTGCCAGGCTGGAAGTCATCGTCAGCAAAGCGAAAGCCATGCCGAGCCCAAAGGCGGCGCGCGTACGAAGCATTGAGATTTTTCCCCTCATGGCCGCCTTTGCGGTCGTTCTCGGCCGTGAAGATTCCCTGTCACGGTTTCTAGTGCAACGAATTTCGCGCCTCCGATGGAAAACCATCGGGCGCGCGTTCATTCAGGTGAGATGCTGGGAGCGCTCTGTACCCTAAAACGTCACATTCGCGAAGGGCAGAGTCTGCGGCGAATGGACCCTCGTCATTCCCGCCCGCACGGGAATGACGAGGAGGGGTGCTTATTCCGCGGCGACCGCGACCGCCGTCGGGTTGCGGAAGGCGGCGAGCAGCGCTGCCTCGGCCTTCTTGGCGTCGGCCAGGTTGGCTTCCTTCACATGGCCGAAGCCGCGAATCCGGGCCGGGATACGGGCGAGTTCGACCGCGGTCTGGTGATTGTCATGGGAAAGCCGGCTCAGAATCTCTTCCAGCACCGCGACATATTCGCCGATCAGCCGGCGCTCGGTGCGGCGTTCCTCGGTGTGGCCGAACGGGTCCCAGAAACCGCCGCGCAGGCCTTTCATGCGGGCCAGTGCCCGGAACGCCTTCAGCATCCAGGGGCCATAGGCCTTTTTCTTCAGATGGCCGGTGGCCGGATCGCGGTCGGCGACCATCGGCGGCGCCAAATGGAACTGCAGGGTGAAATCGCCCTCGAACCGGTCCTGGATCTGCTTCAGGAACGTGCCGTCGGTATAGAGGCGGGCGACCTCGTACTCGTCCTTGTACGCCATCAGCTTGTGCAGATTGCGCGCGACTGCTTCGGCGAGGCCGTTGCGGCCGGGCGTGCGCTCGGTCTCGGCCTGGCGGATGCGGGCGACCAGCGACAGATAGCGCTGGGCATAGGCGGCATTCTGATAGTCGGTCAATTGCCGGACGCGCCGGTCGATCAGTTCCTCCAGGCTTTCGCTCAAGCGCCGGTCGCCGGTCACCGCCTGCTTCGGCGTCGCGATCGCCGCGACCGCGGCCAGGTCGACGGCGGCGCGGCGGCCCCACAGGAACGACTTCTTGTTGAACGCGACCGCGACGGCATTCAATTCGATCGCCTGCTCGATCGCCTCGACGCTCAGCGGCACGGTGCCCTTCTGCCAGGCATAGCCCAGCATGAACAGGTTGGCCGCGATCGAATCGCCCATCAGCCCGACGGCGAGGCGGTTGGCCTCCAGGAATTCGATCCGGTCGGCACCGGCGCCGTCGAGCAGCGTCTGGCGCGTATCCTCGGTCGGGAATTTCAGGTCCGGGTTCTGGGTGAAACTGCCGATGATGGTCTCGGACTGGTTGACGAAGACCCGCGTCGTCCCCTTGTCGATGCGCGACAGGCTGTCGGCCGACGCGGTCACCAGGAAGTCGCAGCCGAGCAGCAGGTCGGCGCCGCCGGCGGCCAGGCGCACGGCCGCAATATCTTCGGGCGTGCGGGCGATGCGGATGTGGCTATAGACCGAGCCGCCTTTCTGGGCGAGGCCGGTCATGTCGAGCACCGAGACGCCGCGGCCCTCCAGATGGGCCGCCATGCCGAGGAGCGCGCCGATGGTGACGACGCCGGTGCCGCCGACGCCGGTCACCAGGATGCCGTAGGGCTGATCCAGCCCGGGCAGTGCCGGCAGCGGCAGCGGACCGAAGCCGTCGGCATCGACGGCCGAGGCCTTGTTCTTGCGCAAACCGCCGCCCAGCACGGTGACGAAGCTCGGGCAGAAGCCGTTGACGCAGGAGAAATCCTTGTTGCACGAGGATTGATCGATCTCGCGTTTGGTGCCGAACTCCGTCTCTGCCGGCACGACCGACAGGCAGTTCGAGGTCTTGGAACAGTCGCCGCAGCCCTCGCATACCGCGTCATTGATGAACACGCGCTTCGGCGGGTCGATCATCTTGCCGCGCTTGCGCCGCCGGCGCTTCTCGGCCGCACAGGTCTGGTCGTAGATCAGCACCGTCACGCCCGGCATTTCGCGCAACGACCGCTGCACCTCGTCCAGATCGGCGCGGTGATAGACATTGGTGTGGGCCGGCAGGCCGACGTTGCTCGCGTAGCGGTCGAGATCGTCGGTCACGACGGTGACGTAGCTCGCCCCCTCGGCCGCGACCTGGCGCGCGATCATCGGCACGGTCAGCTGCCCGCCGTCATGGGTCTGGCCGCCGGTCATGGCGACCGCGTCGTTGAACAGGATCTTATAGGTGATGTTGACCTTGGCCGCGACCGCGGCGCGGATCGCCAGCACGCCCGAGTGGTTGTAGGTGCCGTCGCCCAGGTTGGCGAAGATATGCGTGGTCTCGGTAAAGGGCGCCTGGCCGATCCAGGGCGTGCCCTCGCCGCCCATCTGGGTGAAGGTCGAGGTCTGCCGCTCGGGCATCCAGATCGCCATGTAATGACAGCCGATGCCGGCGACGGCGCGGCTGCCTTCGGGCACCTTGGTCGAGCTGTTGTGCGGGCAGCCGGAGCAGAAGAACGGCGTGCGGGCGAGGCCGGTCGCCTTGTTGTCGCGCTGTTCTTCGCGCGCGATCAGGAACTTCAGCCGGTCCTGGATGCGCTCGCTCACATGGAAGCGGCCGAGGCGCTTGGCGATCACCTTCGCCACCATCGACGGCGACAATTCCGCGGTCGACGGCAGAATCCAGTCCTGCTCCTCGTCGAACTTGCCCAGCACGCGCGGCCGCTGGTCGCCCGGCATGTTGTAGAGCAGTTCTTTCAGCTGGCTCTCGATGATGCCGCGCTTTTCCTCGACCACCAGGATCTCGTCCAGCCCTTCGGCGAAACGGCGCATGCCGACCGGTTCCAAGGGCCAGCTCATGCCGATCTTGTAGACGGTGATGCCGATCTGGGCGGAATAGGCGTCGTCGATGCCGAGGTCTTCCAGCGCCTGGCGCACGTCCAGATAGGACTTGCCCGTGGTGACGATGCCGAAGCGCCGTTTCGGGCTGTCGAGCACGATCTTGTCGAGCCGGTTCAGCCGGGCAAACGCCATGGCGGCCGGCAGCTTGAACCGCGCCAGGCGGAACTCCTGGTCCATCGGCAGGTCGGGCCAGCGGATGTTGAGCCCGCCGTGCGGCATGTCGAAATCATCGGGCAGCTCGATGCGGACGCGCTCGGGCGAGACCCGGACCGAGGCGGAACTGTCGACCGTCTCGGCCACGGTCTTCATGGCGATCCAGGCGCCGGAGAAGCGCGACATGGCCCAGCCATAGAGCCCGTAGTCCAGGATCTCCTGCACGCCCGACGGGTTCAGCACCGGGATCTGGGCATCGATGAAGGCATATTCGGACTGGTGCGGCAGGGTCGAGGATTTGCAGGCATGGTCGTCGCCGGCCAGCAGCAGCACGCCGCCATGGGGCGAGGTGCCGGCGGCATTGCCATGCTTGAACACGTCGCCCGACCGGTCGACGCCCGGCCCCTTGCCGTACCACATGGCAAAGACGCCGTCGTATTTGGCGCCCTCGAACATATTGACCTGCTGACTGCCCCAGACCGCGGTCGCGGCCAGATCCTCGTTGATCCCGGGCTGGAAGAACACATGGTCCTTCTTCAGATGCGCGCGCGCCGACCACAGCGTCTGGTCGAGGCCACCCAGCGGCGAGCCGCGATATCCGGAAATGAAACAGCCGGTGTCGAGCCCCAGGGCCAGGTCGCGCTGGCGCTGCATCATCGGCAGCCGGGCCAGCGCCTGGACGCCGGTCAGATACACACGCCCGCGTTCGAGCGTGTATTTGTCCTCGAGTGTGACCGCTGCCAGCGCCATCGCCTCAATCCCCCGCACCGGCCTGCCGTCTCGCATGTCCGGTCTGCGGAAAGGCTAATCCATGCGGGGCCTGGGCTCAATTGTGCTGGGTGACACCGCGGAAGAACGCAACGTTCGGGCGGAAGATTGCTTAGCATGCGTAGAATCGACGAAGATCGAGATGGATTGGGTAATTTTATTACGGATTGAGGGGCGAATCATGGCGGTTGATGATGAGGACGCTTCGTTGGATGAAGCCATTCCGCTTCGTGAGCGCTTTGCGGCGCTTCGCGAGGCGCGGCCCCTACCGACGACGACGGGAGAAAAGGCCGACAAGGCCTTTTTTGATGAACTCTCGGCAGACGATCGCGAGTGACTATTCCAAATGTCGTCATGGCCGGGCGTGACCCGGCCATCCACGCGGCTGGGCAGGGATACCAACTTCGAGGGACGTCGCCAAGCGGGGGTGCGTGGATGACCGGATCAAGTCCGGGCATGACGGTGAAGGGGTGGGACCGATCTCGCGTAACTCACTGTACCCGTCGCCACACGACTTCGCCGGTAGCGCTCAGATCCGTGGTCGGGCTCGGCACGGTATAGGTCAGACGATCCCCGGCGAGGCTGAACGGACGGACCTGGACCGTGCCGTCCCAGTTGGGGAAGGAGGCGTGCTCGATCCGGAAGGTGATGGTGTGCTTGCCCGGATCGACGCTGTACCGACCGAAATGGGCGTTGCTGCCTTCGACCGCTGCCTTGATTTCCTCGGGCGTTCCTTTGCTTTTATCATTACTGGCGAATTTGAACCGGTCGGCCCGCAGCAGCTGCAGCGCGTAATGGCCGTCGCGGTCGAACATCAAGAGTCCTTGCGGATGCGGGCCGTAGAGCGCCACGTGGCTGCCGTCGGGCAGGATATTGTCGACCCGCACGACCGACCAGGTTCCAAGCAGTGGCGCCGACGCGTCGGCCAGGGCATGCCCCTCACCAGCGAGCCATAGGCTGATCAGAGCGGCGGCCTTCAAGGCGGTCGAAATCTTCATAACTCGGCATCTCCTTGAGGTGGGGTATGGGCTGGACCAGCTGCCCAACACGGCCGCGTCGGGTGGCGATCAGGATGGCCGGGACCAGGGACAGCATGATTGCGGCCTGGCCCAGATAGAGCTGGCGATAGAGGTGATGGCCGGCACTCAGGGCGACGATGGCGTAGATCACCAGGCCGGCGAGCCCGTTCAGCATGTTCAAGGTGGCGTTGACCCGGCCCTGGAACGTCGGGTCGGTCGCCTGCTGGGCGAGGCTGAGCGCCAGCACGGTCGTCTGAAAGCTGACGCCCAGGCCGGCATAGATGACGAAGGCCGGCACCAGTCCCT
>Ga0302311_10002304_pt1 | contig 21771 bp, 27 predicted proteins | sample III_Palsa_N1_3_FD_200449 | JGI IMG/M metagenome (GOLD analysis project Ga0302311, IMG submission 200449) | Peat permafrost microbial communities from Stordalen Mire near Abisko, Sweden - III_Palsa_N1_3 | ecosystem: Environmental > Terrestrial > Soil > Palsa > Peat permafrost | place: Sweden... | reverse complement strand
GGTGAGGGTGTCGATAACTTCAGTCGGAAATCATACTCCAGCGTCGCGTACCGCTCGCCCATCATCGTGCCGTCCGGTGCCGTCCCGGCTGCGTGTTCCGTGTAGGGCCGGATGATCGAATCCTTGACGCCGAACACCACGTCGGAATCGAGATAGTCGTCGCCTTCGGCGAAGACGTGGGTGACCAGCGTCTCGTGGCCGGGGGCGGAGATCATGAAATGGACGTGGGCCGGGCGGTAGGGATGGCGGCCCTGGTGCTCCAGCATCTGGCCGACCGGGCCGTCGTGCGGGATCGGATAGGCGGCCGGACGCACGGTCCAGAACTGGAAGCGGCCGTCCGCGTCGGTGCGGAAGCGGGCGCGGCCGGACAGGTCGTCCGACTGCTGCACGTCGTAGAACCCCTCGGCATCGGCGTGCCAGATATCGACGATGGCGTCCGCGATCGGCGTGCCGTCGAGTGTGGCAACGGTACCGGCGACATGGAGCTTCATGCCGGTCATGGCGCCGGAAACGTCGGCGCCATTGGCGAATTCCGGCGGTCCCTGGACATAGAAGGGACCCAGCACCGTGGTCTCGGTCGCCCCCGCCGGGCGGCGATGATTGATCGCGTCGACCAGCATGGAGACGCCCAGCGTATCGGACAGCAGGATGAATTCCTGGCGCTTGTCGTCGCACATATGGCCGGTGCGGGTCAGAAAATCGATGCCGGCCGCCCATTCCGCCTGGGTCGGCTCGACCTCGCGCACGAAATTATGCAGGTGGCGCACCAGCGCCTCGCTGATCTGGCGCAGGCGCGCGTCGGGGGCGGCCGCGATCCGTTCCAGCACGGCTTCGGTGATGGTGAACTCGTCGAAATTCCGCATCAGAGCTTCTCCGGCAGCGGCGCGCCGTCGAGCCAGGCTTGGCCCTTGGCATAGAGCGCCTGGACCTCGGGTCCCTTGAGGCCCGGCATGTTGCGCTTCACCCGATAGCCGATCTGTTCCTGGATATAGGCCAGATGCCGATAGCCCTCCGGGAAGCCGGCCAGGACCTGGGCATCGAGATTCAAGGTGGCGGCCGGGGCGATCGGATCGATCCGGTCCTTCTCGTAGATCGGCTGACGCCAGACCACGCCCCAGCGGCCGTCGCGCTTTTCCAGGAAATCATAGAAACGGCCGGTGCAGACCACGTCGCAGGCGACGTCATGCACGGTGGCGCGCTGGGAAATCGTCATCTTGGTCTGGGAAATGGCACGGGTGCCGGCCAGATCGATGCTGATGCCGCCCAGGAAATGCAGGATGCTGACGCCCTTGTCCCAGCCTTCGCGGCTGACTCGGATGAAGTCGGCCGCTGGCCCCTGGAACCAGGTCGCCGACATCCAGCCATCCTCGTGCCAGACCGTGCGGAACCGCTCCCAATCGCCGGCATCGCGCCAGACCGCCCAATTTTCCAGAAGGTCCCGGATGGCCGATCGGTCGTCGAGCATGGCGTGTGGTTCCTTGTGGTCGAATGCGCCGGGGAAGCCTTAGCAGGAATCCCCGGCGCCGTCGCGGGCTTGGGATCAGGCCTTGCCGCGGTTGTCGATGGCCCAGGCGCCGGGACCGGCGAAGACCAGATAGAGGAAGAAGAAACAGAACAGAATGGCCGCGTCGCCGCCGTTGATCGCCGGAAAGAAGCTCTTCGGCGCGTGCAGCATCCAATAGCCGACCGCCATCTCGCCCGACATCAACAAGGCCGCGATCCGGGTCTGAAACCCGACCAGGACCAGCAGGCCGCCGAACAGCTCGATGCAGCCGGCGAACCACTCCAGCGTCAGGGCCGGGGGCATGCCGAACGACGGCACGGAGGGGAAGCCCAGCAGCTTCTGGCAACCATGCTCCATGAAGCAAAGAGCGGCGACGATGCGCAGGACCGCGAGCATCTGATGGGAACGGGCAGCGAGCATGGGCTTCTCCTTGAAAGGACGTCGGGTTCGGTTGAACGGGAAAGACTCGGCTAGAGAGCCGAATATTCCGGGAGAAGTCGAGTAGGGATCAATTGGTCGCCATGTTCACCAGCACCGGCTTGTCCCGATAGCGGTCGGGGAACAGCTTGGCCAGCTCATGGACCTTGGGCAGGTCGTTGATCGCGATATAGGGGTAGGTCGGATTCTGCGCCAGGAAGTCCTGGTGATAGGCCTCGGCCGGGAAGAAGGTCTTGCCGGGCTCGATCGTGGTCGCGATCGGCTGATGGAACTGGTGGTTCTGGTCGAGCTGGCTGATATAGGCCGCCGCGACCTTCTGCTGCTCCGGCGTCTGGGCGAAGATGGTCGAGCGATATTGCGTGCCGCTGTCCGGGCCCTGGCGATTGAGCTCGGTCGGGTCGTGCGCGACCGAGAAGAAGATCTGCAGCAGCTTGCCATAGGTGATCTTGTGCGGGTCGTAGGTGATCTCGACCGACTCGGCATGGCCGGTGTCGCCGTCTTCGACCCGGGTATATTTCGCCGTGCTCTTGTCGCCGCCGGTATAGCCCGAGACCGCCCTGGTGACGCCGTCGACATGCTGGAACACGCCCTGCACGCCCCAGAAACAGCCGCCGGCGAGCACGGCGGTCTCGGTCGCGGCCGTCGCCGGCATGGTCTCGTCGACCGCCGGCGGCTGCACCATCTGCGGCGGCTCGGCCATGACCGATGGCGGCAGCAACAGGAACGCGCCCAAAGGCAGGATCGCGAGAGCTGCGAGGGACCAGAATTTGCGGGGAGACGTCATCGGATGGCTCCTAGCCAAAGGTGAACGCAAAGGCCTGGACGTTCGGGTCCAGGAATTCGATCTGGAACGTATGGTCGCCGACGCCATGGGCCTGGCGGACCAGTTGATAGAGCCGCTGGCCGGTCACCGTGCCGTTGCCGTCGGCATCCGTGTCGGCGCCATGGTCGTCGCCCAGCGGCTTGCCGTCGAGCGTCACGCGAAAGCGCACCGGCTTGCCGTCGGCGCCAGGCCCCAGCACCAGATGCAGATCCCGGGCGTGGAAGCGATAGAGAATGCTGCCGGGGGTCTGGCCCAGGTCGGCCTTCTCGCCCTCGACCGTCCAGGTGCCGGCGAGGCCCCATTGGTTCGCTCTCAGCTGGGACGGTGCCGCATAGTCGTGCGGCTTGTCCGCGACCTCGCCGCCGGTCCCAGCGAAATTCTCGGCGCGGGTATAGCCGACATAGGTCTCGGGCGAATCCATGTCGCTGTCGTCGGCGGCGGCCAGCGCGCCTGTTCCCTGGACCTGAACGATGCCGGTCGGCACGTTGGTCCGGCCGGCCTCGGCCAGCAGATCCTGGATCACTGCCTCGGACTCGGCATATTCGCCCTCGCCGAAATGGTGGTAGCGGACGCGGCCCTCGGCATCGATGAAGTAATGCGCCGGCCAGTATTCGTTCTCGAACGCGCGCCAGATCGCATAGTCGTTGTCGATTGCGACCGGGTAGGTGATGCCCAGATCCTTCACCGCCTTGCGCACATTGGCCGGATCGCGCTCGAAGGCGAATTCCGGCGCATGGACGCCGATCACGACCAGGCCTTGGTCCTTGTACTTTTCGGCCCAGGCCTTGAGGTAGGGGAGCGAGCGCAGGCAGTTGATGCAGCTGTAGGTCCAGAAATCGACCAGCACGACCTTGCCGCGCAGGGCCTCGGCCGTCAGCGGTGGCGAGTTCAGCCATTCGACCGCACCGCCCAACGACGGCAGCGTGCCCTCGACCGGCAGCTTGCTGCCGCCGGTGGGAACGCCGGCCGACATCGCCATCGACTTCTGCTGCGGCGGCCGAAAACGGTCGATCAGGTTTTGCTCGATCGAGGTGGTGCTCGCGGTCGAGACCTGGGTCAGGTATTTCGTATCGACGCCGAAGCCGATCGCGACCACGGCCAACAGCACGGCTACGCCCAGGCCGCGGCGCACCCACTCGCCGGCGCCGAACGATCGCTTCAAGAGCGCCGTGACCCGGCCACCCAGCAACAGAGCGACCGCGAGCGAGGTCGCCGCACCCGCGGCATAGGCCAGCAGCAGCACAGTGGTGCCGACCGTCGCGCCGTTGAGCGCGGCACCCGTCAGCACCAGGCCCAGGATCGGTCCGGCGCAAGGCGCCCACAACAGGCCGGTGGCGATGCCCAGGAGGAAGGACGGCAGCACCGACGATCCGCCGGCCCGGCCGCTCTCGGCGGCCTGGCTCAGGCGGTCGCCGAACGCCACGAACGGCTGGCTCAGCCGCTCGGCCAGGTGCGGGATCAGCAGGGTCAAGCCGAAGAACGCCAGCATGACCAAGGCGGCGATCCGGCCCCATTCGTTGGCCTGCACGGCCCAGCCACCGCCGACCGCGGCCAGGCTGCCGACCGCGGCGAAGGTGATCGCCATGCCGGCCAGCAGCGGCAGCTGGCTGCGCACGAACGGCTGGCCCGAGCGGGCGAACACGAACGGCAGCACCGGCAGGATGCAGGGGCTGAGAATGGTGAAGGCCCCACCCAGATAGGCCAAGACGAACAGAAGCATGATCGACCTTAAAGGATAAACCGAAGCGCTATGTTGATATGGGAATAGCGCCGGGCTTCGGTCATAACGATTGCGTGAGAGGACGCGGAGCGTCCGGTGTTATTCCCGAGGAGAATTCGAATGCGGCTTCAAGACAGGACGGCGGTCATCACCGGTGGTGGGCGCGGGCTCGGGCGCGCCATTGCCGAACGGTTCCTGGCCGAGGGCGCCAAAGTGCTGCTGGCCGATGTCGATGCCGCGACGCTCGTCAAGACGGCGGAGGAGCTCGGCTGCCTGTCCTGCCCGACCGACGTCGCTGAGAAAGATCAGATCGACCGGATGGTCGCGACCGCGATAGAGGCGTTCGGTCATATCGATATCCTGGTCAACAACGCCGGCATCACCCATGCCGCCGAGTTCCTCGACCTGACCGTCGAGGATTTCGACCGGGTCATCGCGGTCAATCTGCGCTCGGCCTTCGTCGCCAGCCAGGCGGCGGCGCGCCACATGATCCCGCGCGGCAAGGGCACGATCGTCAACATGTCGTCGGTCAATGCCGTGTTCGCCATCCCAAATCAGATCCCCTATGCGGTGTCCAAGGGCGGCATGAACCAGCTGACCAAGGTCAGCGCCATGGCGCTCGCCCCGCACGGCATCCGCGTCAATGCGATCGGTCCCGGCACGATCCTGACCGACATGGGCCAGGCGATCATGAGCAGCGCGGAGATGAAGCAGAAGATCCTGTCGCGCACGCCCCTGGGGCGCTGTGGCGAACCCTCGGAAATCGCCTCGATCGCAGCATTCCTGGCGAGCGACGACGCGTCCTACCTGACCGGCCAGACGATATATCCGGATGGCGGACGGCTCGCGCTGAACTATACGGTGCCGGTGAAGTAGGGGGCAGCCATTGACACTTCACGTCTCGTCATCAATATAGTGACGTAACTACAATCGGGAGGCGTCGATGGCGCATACGGTCTCCGCCCGTGAGGCGAATCAGCGATTTTCCGACATCCTGGGCCGTGCCGCTCAAGGCGAAGCCGTCGTGATTACCCGGCGCGGCGAGCCTGTGGCGCAACTCACCCGATATAATGCCGCGACCGTGTCTGCCGACCGGGAAGCGGCTTGGGATCGGCTGACACAGCAGCTTGAAGCCGGCTTGCCTCTCGGCGTCGGCAGGTTCGATCGGGATGAGCTTTACGAGCGCTGATCATGCGGTTCACGTTCGATACGAACATCCTGGTCTACGCGATCGACACGCGGGAAGGCGAACGGCATCGCATCGCGCTCGATCTCGTGCAGCGGGCGCGCGGGAAAGATTGCGTCGTGACACTTCAGGCGTTGGCGGAGCTGTTTCGGACATTGACCGGGAAGGGCAAGATTGCCCCTGCCAAGGCGATCGAGATGGTCCAGTTGTGGCGCGACGCTGCAACCGTGGTTGCGGCCGACGATATCTGCCTGGTGGACGCCATGGATGCCGTCGCCGACCATGGCTGGTCGTTCTGGGACGCCATGATTTGGGCAACCGCGAAACGCGCCGGGTGCCGTCTTCTGATCAGCGAAGACGGACAGAATGGACGGACGCTTGGCGGCGTAACCATCGTCAATCCGTTTCTGCCGAGCCCGTCGGCCTTGCTGAGCCAGGCCCTCGGGGCCTCCTGACCAGAGAGTAATTAGGAACCGCCATGTCCAAGGATCGTCAGCGCAAGCGCAAGAAGGCCGCGGCCAAGGCCGGCGCGCTCCATCCGACCAAGGGCTGGCAGAAGAGCAATCGCCGGCCGGACACCGCTTTGGAAGAGCGCGCCTGGGTGACGCTGAAGCGCGCGATCGTCGAGCCGTATCATGTGCTGCATGACGAGGACGATCCGGAACAGCCGGGCGGGCTGGTGCTCGATTACCTGTTCGAGATGGCCTATCGCTGGCACGATGGCGCCGCGGGCTTCGAGCCGGTGTCGACCGAGGATCTGCTGAAGATATGTCTGGCCGACAATGGCGACGAGCCGCTGTTCGACCAGGCCGCGCTGCTGGCCGGCATCGACGGGCTCGCCGCCGACAAGCGGCTGGCGGTCGAGGGCGATACGATCGTCCTGACGGTCGATCCCGAGGTGTTGACCAAGGTGAATACCGGCAAATGGGCTGAGATTTAGCCTGCCGGCGAGTCCTTGGCGGTATCGTATATGACACCACGTAGTTATTTGGATATGGTTCCGTATGTGATACCGTACCCTCATGACTAAGGCTGAAAAGCTCTTGGCCCGAATGCGCAATAACCCGCGCGATTGGGCGATCGACGACCTGATGACCCTGGCATCTCGTTACGGTATCGAGTGGCGCCAGCCGGGAACCAGCCACGTCACGTTCAGCCGTGCCGGTACGCGCCGCTGACGGTCCCGGCCCACAAACCGATCAAGCCGTTCTATGTGATCCGGTTTGTCGCTCTGGTGGATAGTATTGGTGAAGATCATGGCGAATGAATTGAAAACGCTTCCCCGTTTCGAGATCCGGCCGCTGTCCGAGGAAGAGGGCGGTGGTTATCTGGTCGAATTTCCCGACTTTCCGGGATGCGTCGCCGATGGCGAGACCCCGGAAGCGGCTGTTCAGGAAGGGCGCGATGCGCTCGCCTCATATCTTCTGACGCTCAAGGAATTAGGGCGCGCCGTTCCCGAAGTTGGTGAGGTTTATGGCGGCCAATGGCGGCAGCGGGTTCCTAAGTCATTGCACGCGGCTCTCGCGCGCCGCGCTGAGCGCGAAGGTGTGTCGCTCAACATGCTGGTGACCACAATGCTCGCCGAGGGCATCGGCCGGCGCAGCGCGTTGGAGCCGAGCCGCTAGGCTCAGCCCGCCATCGGCACCAGCATCGTCTCGCCGAGCGTCAGCTTGCGTCCGTCCTCGGCCTCTATCGCCAACCGGCGTACTGGTTTGCCGGTGGCGCGGTCGACCAGGGCGGTCGGGCAGGTCTCGCCCTCGAAGCAATGGTCCTCGCCCCATTGGCGCAGCGCCACGATGACCATGTGCAGGTCGCGGCCCTTCGGGGTCAGGACATAGTCTTGATAGGCACTGCCGTCCGACGCCGGCACCTGATCCAGAATGCCGTCGCCGACCAGGGTTCTCAGGCGTTGGGTCAGGATATTCTTCGACAGGCCCAGGCTTTTCTGGAACTCGCCGAACCGGCGCCGGCCCAGAAGCGCGTCGCGCACGATCAGCAGCGACCACCAGTCGCCGATCACGTCCAGCGACCGGGCGATCGGGCAGGGCACCGCCTCCAGGCTCTTGCGTTTCATCTTCGTCCTTCCGAAGAAAGTTCGATCGGGGTGGTTGCATTATAGAACCATCTTCCTATTTGACAAATGGTTCCATTATTGAACCAGTCAAGTCAGGGAGATTTCGATGAGATTAGCCAATAAGACGGCGTTGATCACCGGCGGCAATAGCGGCATCGGCCTTGCGACCGCGCGCCTGTTCATCGCCGAGGGCGCCCGTGTCGCCATCACCGGCCGCAATCAGGAGACGCTCGATGCCGCCAAGGCCGAACTCGGCCCCAATCTGCTGGCGATCCAGGCCGACGCGACCGACCTCGAAGCGACCGAGCGTGCCGTCGCCACAGCGGTCGAGGCGTTCGGCAAGCTCGATATCGTGTTCGCCAATGCCGGCATTCCCGGTGCCACGCCGGTCGGTGGCACCACACGCACCGCGTTCGACCAGATTCTCAGCACCAACCTCACCGCCGTGTTCTTCACGGTCCAGGCGGCGGCACCGCATCTGAACGACGGCGGCTCGATCATTCTGAACGGCTCGGTCCATGCCGTGCTGGGCATGCCTGGCTATTCCGCCTATGCGGCGACCAAGGCGGGCGTGCGCGCCATGAGCCGGGTCATCGCGTCGGAACTGGCGCCGCGCCGCATTCGCGTGAACACGGTCGTGCCAGGTGCCACGCGCACGCCGATCTGGAACCGCATCGCCCCCGATGCCGCCGCCATGGCCGCGTTCGAGACCCGGATCTCCAAGGCGGTCGCCCTTGGCCGCCTGGGCGAGGCCGACGAGTTGGCCAAGGCCGTGCTGTTCCTGGCGTCGGACGATTCGATCTACGTGAGTGGCACCGAACTGGTGGTCGACGGCGGTGCCACCGGCTCGCCCTCCGGCGCGCCGATCTACCGCTGAACCTCGGTTGAGGACCGGTCGCGGCACGACCGGTCCTCAATGGTGTCGCGCCGCCTATGCGGTAAAGGTCGCGATCAGCTTCGTGAAGGCGATATAGGTCTCGGACTCCAGGAATGCGATCGAGGGCCCGATGCCGAGAGACTCGAGGAATTCTTGCATCGAATAGGCCGGGTCCTGCTCCGGCAGGAAGACGCGCCGGATCGACTGCATCTCGCCGCTATCCAGGTCACCCGTGTGGTGCCCCATGAAATTATAGGTCCAGAAGAATAGGAGGTCGTGCCCGCCGACCTGTCCATGATGGACGCGAACCAGCGGATTGCCGCGGTCATAGACGTATTCGCCGCGGCTCTCCTCGGTGACTTCCCGGGCGAGCGCCTGCTTTCGGGTTTCGCCCTCTTCGACGCCGCCGCCGAAGAACTGCGGCATGCCGGCGAACGGATAGCCTGCACGCTTGATCGGGACATAAAGATAGGTGCCGCCCTCTTCGGGCCGGACGAGTGCCACATAGACGCGCATGTCGTCACCTCTGCTGAATAGCATTTCAGAGACGGCGGACGCGGTTCGATTGTGAGCGGCGGCTTCGAAAAAATGTCCGGGCCGGCGGGCGTCGTTCAGGGGGCGGTCAGCGCCTCCTCGACTTCGCCAAGGCGGTCCTTGCCGAAATAGATCGCGCCATCGACGAAGAAGGTCGGCGCGCCGAACGTGCCGCGCTCGACTGCGGCCGTCGTGTTGGCCAGCAGCCGATCCTTGACCTGCTGGGTCTGCGCCAGTTCGAACAATTGCGCCGCCGGCAGGCCCGCCGCGGTGAGCGCGGCACCGATCACGGCCGGATCGTCCATTTTCTTGGGCTCGGCCCACATGGCGTCGAACATGGCATCGACGTAAGGCACCAGCAGGCCCAGGTTCTCGGCCGCGATCGCACCGCGCATGATCGCCAGCGTATTGACCGGAAAGAATGGGTTGCGCGCGAACTTGACCCCGTAGCGCCGCACGAACCGGTCCATCTCCAGCCATTCATATTCCAGCCGGTTGCGGATGCCGGCCAGGCTTTCGGCCGGCGAGCGGTTGTTGGTCAGCTTGAACACGCCGCCCAGCAGGATCGGCACATAGGTGAATTTGACGCCGGTGCGCGCCTCGATGCCGGGCAGGATCTTGTGCGCCAGATAGGCGTTCGGGCTGCCGAAATCGAACAGAAATTCCGCCGGTTTGCTCACCATGTTTCTCCGAACGGGCGGATCTCGGTTTCGAAGGTCCAGGCGTCGCGCGGCTGGCGATAGAGCTGCCAATAGGTCTCGGCCACCGAGGCCGGTTCCAGCAGCCGCTCCTGGGCGATCCCGTCCGACGCCACGCCCTCGCGATCGGTAATGCGCTGGCGCACCCACGCGGTATCGACCGCGGCGTCGATGATCAGATGGGCGACATGGATGTTCTTCGGGCCCAGCTCGCGCGCGGCACTTTGCGCGACGGCGCGCAGGCCGAACTTGGCGCTGGCGAAAGCGGCATAGCCGGATCCGCCGCGCAAGCTCGCAGTCGCCCCGGTGAAGAAGATGGCGCCCTGTCCCCGCGGCAGCATCAGCCGCGCTGCCTCGCGTGCGGCCAGGAAGCCGCCGTAGCACGCCATCTCCCACACCTTGCGGAATACACGCTCCGTCGTCTCCAGCAGCGGGTAATTGACGTTGGCCCCGACGTTGAAGATGCAGACCTCCAGCGGTGCATGGGCGTCGGCCTCGGCCAGAAAATGCGTGACCGCATCCTCCTGCCGCGCATCCAGCGACCGGGCGACGGCTTTGCCGCCGGCGGCCTCGATCTCCGCCACCAGCGGGGCGAGCTTGTCGCCGTTGCGGCGCCCGACGAACACGGTGAAGCCTTCGGCGGCGAAGCGCTTGGCGATGGCGGCGCCGATGAAATCGCCGGCGCCGATGACGGCGACGGTCGCGTGCCTGTGCATGGCATCCTCCCCAGGACGAGTTGCTTCATTGATGCAAGCCTATGCCGGGGCGAGCGGGCGGCGGTAGCGATAATTTGCGGGCGGGGCTACAAGCGGCACCATGTCCAGCCTCCCGACACCCCGCTTCGTCACCGGCTCGATCCTGCGCCATGTCGCGGTCATGGCCGGGACGGGGGCGGTCGGTCTGATGGCGGTGTTCGCGGTCGATCTGGCCAATCTGTTCTACATTTCGCTGCTGGGGCAGCGGCCGATCGCAGCGGCGATCGGATTTGCCGGCGTGGTCGGGTTCTTCCAGACCTCGGTCTCGATCGGGCTCACCATCGGCGTCGGTGCCGTCGCTTCGCGGGTGATCGGCGCCGGGCGGCTGGACGAGGCCCGGCGCATCGCCGCGGCCAGTCTGGTGTTGATGCTGGGCGTCTCGGCCGTGATCGGCGTCGGCACGGTCGTGGCCCTCGGGCCGATCCTGGATCTGCTGGGGGCGGCCGGCGAGACGCGGCGCCTGGCCGAGGGTTTCCTTACCATCACCTCGCCCTCGCTGCCGCTCCTGGCCGCCGGCATGTGTTTCGCGTCGCTGCTGCGCGCGGTCGGCGACGCCCGGCGGGCGATGAACGTGACGCTCGCCGGCGCCGTCATCACGGCCGTATTCGATCCGATCTTCATCTTCGCCCTGCATCTGAACCTGGAAGGGGCCGCGATCACGACCGTGCTGTCGCGCCTGCTGCTCTGTGGGCTCGGCTGGCAAGCGGCGGTCCGGCGGCACGATCTCATGGCCCGGGTCGATTTCGCCCATCTGCTGGCCGATGCCCGCCAAGTGCTGGTGATCGCCGGGCCGGCGGTGCTGACCAACCTCGCGACACCGGTCGGGGCGGCCTATGTCACGCGGTCGATGGCCGGCTTCGGTGCCGCGGCGGTGGCGGGCCAGGCGACCATCGACCGGATCTCGCCGGTCGCCTTCGGCCTGGTCTATGCGCTGTCCGGGGCCGTCGGTCCGATCATGGGGCAGAACCTGGGCGCCGGCCGGTTCGACCGGGTGCGCGAGACCCTGCGCGACAGCCTGATCGTGGTGGTGGTGACCGTGCTGGCCGCCTGGGCGATCCTGGCGCTCGCCCGCGGCACCATCCTCTGGGTGTTTTCGGCCTCGGGCGACACCGCCGAGCTGGTCGGGCTGTTCTGTACCTGGCTCGCCGGCGGCTTCATCTTCACCGGCTGCCTCTATGTCGCCAATGCCGCCTTCAACAACCTCGGCCATCCACTGCTGTCGACCTTGTTCAACTGGGGCCGGGCGACCCTGGGGACGATCCCATTCGTCACGATCGGACGCGCCTATGGCCCGACGGGCGTGCTCTGGGGCCAGATGCTGGGATCGCTGGTGTTCGGGCTGGCGGCGATGGTCGTGGCGTTCCGGGTCACCGCCCGCATGCGGACGATGCCGCCGAGCGATCTCGACCATGGCATGGCGCTGCCGTCCGGCTCCGGCCGTGCGGCGATGGCGACGCTCGCCGCCCCGCGGCAGCAGGCCTAGACGGATAGTTTGGTGCTGGGTTTCGCCGCCGAGGGCTTGGAATAGAGTGCGGCCAGAAAGGCGTTGTTCTCGGTAATTTGCTCGCCACTGTCGTATTTGCCCGATGTCGCCGTGACGTCTAGCGCTTCCTGGCTGGTCGAGACCGACTGCAAATTGCCCTTGTCGGCGGGCGTGGCCTTGGTCGTGTCGGCATTCGTCTGGGCCGGGACCGGCTTTACCGATTGCAGCAGCGTCAACACGTTGGTGAGCGCGGTAATGAACGGCGAGATGCGCGGATGCAGCCCCGTGCTGGCGGTCAGCGCCGGGGCGGTCTTGGCCGCGTCGCCCGGTGCCTTGGTCGGGGCCGTTCCGTCCGCGGCCGCGATGGCGGCAGGCGTATCGACCGCGTCGAACAGGCCCGCCACCGTCGAACTGATGCCGTCCAACGCCTGCTGGGCGGACTGGCCGACGGCGGCGGCCTGGCCCACATCCTGGGAGCGCAGCCGGCCCTGGATCGAGGTCGACGAGAGTTCGGCGCTGCCGGATCCGTCATCGAGGGTGACCGACACGGTCGACTGGTTCGAGGTGAAGCGGCTGTAGGTCGAACTTTCCTGCAGCGCATCGCCGGCCGTGCTCTGGACATCCTGGCCGCCCGCGCCGAAGAAGCTGGGTGGGCCCACGGTGGCCAACGCCTGGCCGACGTCGTCGCTATGCTCGGCCGAGGCACTCTCCTCGCTATCGACGTCATGCTCGTGCAGATCGACGCCCAGGGCGCCGGTACCGGTATCGAGCGAGATGTCGACGTCGTCCGCCGTCTGATAGTCGTAGCTGTAGCTGTTGGAATCCGGATTGTTGCCGTCGCCCGGCTGCGACGCATACAGCCACGACTCGGTCTGGTCGCCGCGATGCTGCAGCGACAGCGTGATCGATTTCGAGGTGCCGTCGATGGAGTCTGCGAGCGCCTGGGCGCCGGTGGCGGCCTCGTCGCTGGTGAAATTCTTCGACAGGAGCAGTTGCGTGACGGTGTCGATCAGGTTGGTCTTGCCGTCGCTGGTCAGGCTGAGCGCACCGGTCGTGGGGTCCGTCGTGGTATCGGCCTGCAGCGCCTTGGCCAGCTGCAGGGTCAAGGCGCCGACCGTGCTCTGCGCCTGCACGCCCGAGAGATTGCTCGAGAGCGAGACGCCGGCGCTGCCCTGGGTATCGGTAATGGCGAGGCCTTCATATTGGAGCGCGACCACGCCGCCCTGACCGGCACTGGCACCGTTCGTCAGGTTCGCGGTCTCCTCGGCACTGGTCGATTGATAATTCACGAGATCGGTCGTCGAGCCGTCGCCGGACGTCCCTTTGCCGTCCAGTTGCGGCACGTCGACGCTGGCGGCGGGTACGCCGCCGTTCGCGTAGGTGACCGTCGAGGCCGAGGCGGTGCCTTCGGCGGTGTCCTGCTCGCCCTCGTCCTGATACTGATTCAGGACCGAGCCGTCGCTTTCATAGGTCGCCAGGCGATCGGGCAGCACGGTCCCGATCGAGACCGTGTCGACCGGGGTGTTGGACGGGCTGGAGCTATCGCTGGAGCTGGTCGCCGGCGTGTCCGCCGTCAGGGCGGGCAGAGGAAGCGGGGATTGCTGTCCCTGGGACGCAGCCGCAGAAATGCTGAGAGACATCGCGCTGTCCTTTAAGGCTCGCCCCGACGCCGGATTTTCCGACGGGCCCGGATGCGCCGACACTAGCCGCGCAGGTGTTAACGCAACGTATAAGAGATCTGATCTTCGGGCTCAACCGTACAGCGGGATCAGATCCAGCTCATTGGCCGACGGAGTCGCCGGGGCGATCGCGCCCAGCATCGTGTAGTCGAAGACGGTGGTGCCGAAAACCGCATCGGGCTTGTCGTCGGAGGCGAAGCGCATCGGCAGGAGCATCCGCTCGCCCAGATCCGCGCGGCCCTCGCGCCAATAGATCATGCCGCCCGCCCGATGCAGCATCGGCCCGCCGATGACCTGCCGCATGTTCCGGTTGACGGCCGCCTTCAACGGTCCCGTATAGAATTCATACAGGCTCATGCCGACCGCATCGATGCCGTACATCTCGCGCGGCCGGGGGCCCATCAGGAACGAGATCAGCTGGTCGGTCGCCGGATCGAGCCGCCAGGCCCAGCTGAATTCCTGGATCCGCGTATCGCCCAACGCCTCGATCGCGGCCCAGGTCGGCACGCGCGCGTCGGTCCGGGCCCCCTGCCAGAGGGCGAAGACATGTCGCAGAACCTCGCTTTCGAGCAGAGCTTCGAACGCCTGAAGCGACATGTTCCCGTCCTTCGTGCCGGCCTTAGGCCGCGTTGCCGGTTGGGAAAGCCTAAGCCTCTTTTATGCCGCTGTCATTGCGGTCGCCTGGGCGGTGATCGCGGCGATCCGCATCAAATTGATGAGAAGCCGGCATTCCCCGGGAATAAGCTCTTGTGGCATTCTGGTCTCTGTGCTTGATGCCCGACCGACTGCCCGGAGGATCATCATGGTCGCCGTTTTTGCCACCTTGTTCGACGCGCCCCGCCGCAGCCTCGCGGCCTATGTCCTGGGCATCACGCTCGCGGCCGCGACGCCGCTGGCGCTCGCGGCCGCGACTCCGGGCGACCTCACCCCTGGCACGATCGTCACGTCCCATACCGGCCTGGTGAACGCGCCCGAGGGTATCGCGATCAAGGGCTATGACCCGGTCGCCTATTTCACCGAGGGCAGGCCGGTGCTGGGCGATCCGCAGATTTCCGCCGAGTTCGACGGCGCCACCTGGCAATTCACGACGCCGGAACACCGCAGCGCCTTCCTGGCGCACCCGACCCGCTACGAACCCGAATATGGCGGATTCTGCGCCTATGGCGCGGCCAAGGGGTTCAAGACCGACATCGATCCGGCCGCCTTTTCCATCATCGGCGGCCGGCTGTACCTGAACGCCAATCTCGATGTGCGCACGATCTGGCGCAACGATCTGCTGACAGCGATCGCCGAGGCCGATCGCAATTGGGACGAGGTCAAGGACCAGCCGCTGCTGCGATAGGTTCGTTGTAACTCGTTCGAAGTAGACCCGCCCTCCGGCTTGATCCAGGATGCATCCGATCGGTGCGCTGTCCGCGCCGACGATGTTAAGGATCGAGTGACAGCGTGAGCCCCTATCCCGGCACGAGCACGCTCTTCGAATTTGCCCATCAGGCTTTCCGCGCGCCCGACGCCCGTTTCCTGCTCGGCAGCGACGGCCAGCCTTGTATGGCGCTGAAGCTGGGCGCGCTCGACGCGCTGGTGCCGCTCTCGTCGTTCGTCAAGGAATTCAACCTCGCCGGCACGCCCGACGGCGCGCTCTTGGAGCTGGTCGTCTCCGGCTTGAAGTTCGTCAAGGTCATCCGGCCGGGCGACTCGATCCCGCGCGAGATCCTGGACGGCACCGCCTCCTGGTCGGTGTCGGAGGAACATCTGGAGACGGCGCGCGGCCGCCTTACCCTGCAGCTCTACGGCTTTCTGGGCGGGCAGGAGCGGGTCTGGACCGACGCGACCGAGATCATGCAGGTGGTCGACGATCCGGGCGTCAAGTCACGGATCCGGAACGGGATCGGCACCATTCTCGGGCGGCTGGGCCTGGAGGCGGACCAGAGTGACGAGATCGACCGGAGGCTCGATAAATTCGCCCGCGATTTCGCCTATGTCGTGGCGCTGCGCGAGCGGGCCGGCACCATCACCAAGCTGATGGAAAAGGTCGCGGCCCTGCGCCGGGTCTATCGCCGCGACCGGACGGTCGACGAGGAGCTGATCCGGGTCAACAATCTGCTGCAAAAGCCGATCAACCGCTTCGACAAGTTCTTCAAGGAGATCGACGCCCATACCGGCGAGGTGCTGGGCATCCTCGCCAATGTCGATCAGCACCTGACCTATATCCGCGAATCGCGCGATACGCTGCATCTGCAGCTGATGAAGTGGGACGAGCTGCTGGCGTCGTGGGAAACGCTGGCGCCGGATATCTCCAGTGCCACCGAAGGCGCCATCCGCAAGCTCTACCAATTCCTGGCCCAGAACTTCCTGGTGGAGAGTTCCTGGTAGCGCCATGAGCGTCCCCAATATCAGCGTCGCGAGCCTGCCCGAACCGATCCTGGCGACCGAATCCGCGCTCTATCTGCCGATCAAGCGCTTCCTCGAAGCCCAGGGCTTCGAGGTCAAGGGCGAGATCGGTGGCTGCGACATCGTCGCGGTCAGGGACGGCGAGCCGCCGCTGCTGGTGGTGACCGAGCTCAAGCTCAGCTTCACGCTCGACCTGGTGCTGCAGGGCGTCGATCGGGCGGCCTGTTGCGACGAGGTCTGGCTGGCGGTGCGCGCCTCGGTCCGGGGGCGCGGACGCGAAAGCGACGGGCGGGTCAAGAAACTGTGCCGCATGCTGGGCTTCGGTCTGCTGCTGGTCTCGCCCACCGGCCGGGTCGATGCGCTGGTCGAGCCGGTCGCCTGGAAGCCGCGCGCCAACACCAAGCGCCGCGCCGGCCTGATCCGCGAGCATGGCCGCCGGCTGGGCGATCCGACGCTCGGCGGCTCGTCGACCCGGGCGCCGCGCATGACCGCCTATCGCCAGCAGGCGCTGATCTGCGCCGCGGCGCTGGCGGCCGGGCCGGCAAAGCCCAAGGATCTGCGGGCCGGCGGCGTGCCTGATGCGGCCGCCATCCTGCAAAGCAATTATTATGGCTGGTTCGAACGGGTCGAACGCGGTGTCTATCGCCTGACCGAGGCTGGGCGGGCGGCGCTTGCGCCGTAGGCTGCGACACCATCCCGCGCCCGCTCTCGGCTTCGTGATTGGCGTTCATGTCGTGGGGCGTGCGCTCTGGCGGCTCGTGTCATTCATAAACGAGAGCCTCCATGCGCAAGCAATTCCTGACCGCCTTCGCGTTTGGCGCCGTTCTGGCTGCCTTCACCGCCTCGGCCCAGACGCCGCCGACCCCGCCCAGCCGCATCCGGGCGACCATCGAGAGCGCCACCGACACGTCGGTGACGGTCAAGCCCCGCACCGGCCCCTCCGTGACGGTGGCCCTGACGCCGACCACGCGCTATGTCGCGGTCAGCCATGGCGAGATCTCGGCGATCCAGCCGAACAGCTACATCGGCACGGCGGCGGCGCCGCAGCCGGACGGCAGCCTGAAGGCGATCGAGGTCACCGTGTTCCCCGAGAGCATGCGCGGCACCGGCGACGGCCATTATGCCTGGGACCTGCCGAACGCCAACACCATGACCAACGGCGTCGTCGGCAAGCTCTACAATGCCCACGGCCGCACGCTGACGGTCCAGTACAAGGGCGGCGAGAAGCAGGTCGTCGTTCCGGACGACGTGCCGGTCGTGACGCTGGCTCCGGGCGATCACAGCCTGCTGAAGCCGGGTACGCATGTCGAGGTGGTCGCCATGAAGGCCGCCGACGGCTCGCTGACCGCCGGGGCCGTGCTCGCGGGCGTGGCTGGCGTCACGCCGCCGATGTAACTCACACGAGCTGCTGCTGGATCGTCTTGGTCAGGGGCGTGTCGACCGTGCCGGTGTGCCGGGTCGTCACCGTCTCGATCAGGACGATCCAGCATTCTTCTTCCGCGACCGGATTATGCAGCACGCCGCGCGGCACGACATGGAGCGATCCGGGCCCGAGATCGACCAGGCGGCCGCCCTCGTACTCGATGCGCAGCTGGCCCTTGAGCACGTAGAACAGCTCGTCCTCGTGGTCATGCGTGTGCCAGACCAGCTGGCCCAGCAGCTTCGCCACCTTGACGTACTGGTCGTTGACCCGCGCCACGACCCGCGGCGACCAATGTTCGGTCACCAGGGCAAAAGCGGCGTCGAGTTCGGTGACGTCGGGGAATGCACTCACGGTCAGGCCTCCAGCCACATGGGAATGATCGAGGCGGCGAGCAGCAGCCCCAGCACGCCATTGACCAGCCGCCACTGCCAGGGCCGCGTCAGCAACCGGGCCAGTAGCAGGCCGGCAACGCACCAGAGCGTCAGCGACAGGCTGGCTGCCAGGCCGAAGGTGGCGCCCAGCAAGAGCGCCAGGTGCAACGGTCCGCTCGCCAGCATGGCGAAGGACGCGGCCGCACCCAGCGCCATGGCCCAGCCCTTGGGATTGAGCAGCAACAGCAAGGCGCCGCCCCAGAAGCGCGTCGGCTGGGCCAGATCCGACTTGGGCGCGGGCGGGCCGCTGCTGCCGATCTTCCAGGCGAGCCAGATCAGATAGGCCGATCCGCAAAGCTTCATGCCGATCTGCAGCGACGGCGCCGCCAGCATCAGGCTGGCGAGGCCCGCGGCGGCGGCGGCGGCCAGCGTCGCCAGGCCGACGGCGATGCCGGCCAGCAGCGGCACCGAGCGGCGCAAACCGAACTGGGCGCCGGACGCAGTCGCCAGCGTGGTGGCGCCGCCGGGGCTCAAAGTCGAAATCGCGGCAAAGACAGCGAGGGGCAGGATACTGTCGGGCATGATCGACTCCACGGTGAGTGGGCCAAAGTGCGATGCCCTGCATCATCCGGAAAGCCAATGTTTGCAGTGCTGAGCATTAGCAATCATAATGCTCGGATGATGCGCAATCTCGACACCAGCCTGGTCCGCAGCTTCGTCGCGGCCGCCGATCACGCCAGCATGACCGCGGCCGCCAATGCCCTGCACCTGACCCAGGGCGCGGTCAGCCAGCAGATCAAGCGGCTGGAAGAGACGCTCGGCTGCAGCCTGTTCGAGCGCGACCGGCGCGGGCTGCGCCTGACGCCCTTGGGCGAGCGGCTGTTCGGCAAGGCCAAGCGCCTCTTGAGCCTGAACGACGAGATCTGGTCGGAGATGACGACGAATGCGGTCGATGGCCGTGTCCGCTTGGGCGTGCCCTACGATCTGGTCGGCGCCTGGCTCGCCCCGGTGTTGAAGGCCTATGCCGAGGCCTGTCCGCGGGTCGAAATCTCGCTGATCTGCCGCTCCTCGCCGGAACTGGCCGCGGCGCTCGGCCAGGGCGAGATCGACCTGGCCGTGATCGAGGCGCCGGAGAATGCGCCGGCCGGCGAATGCCTCAGCATCGAACGGCTGGTTTGGGTCGGCGCCCGCGGCGGCGCGGCCTATCGCAAGCGGCCGCTACCGCTGTCGCTGGTCAGCGAGACCTGCGCCTTCCGTCCCGCCATTTTCCAGGCGCTGCGCGACGGCGGCTTCGACTGGCGCAATCTGTTCGAGAACGGTACGATCGAGTCGACCCGGGCGACGGTCGCGGCCGACCTGGCCGTCACCGCCTGGCTCGCTTCGACCGTCTCGCCCGATCTCGCCATCCTGGGCGCCGACAGCGGGCTGCCGCCCTTGCCCAATTTCGCCATCAACCTGCATCTGGCGCCCCATGACGCCGGGGCCGCGACCCAGGAATTGGCGCGCCATATCCGCAACGATCTGGTACGCCGCCGGGTTTGACGTCTGAAGGAGAGTGCGCATGCCCTATGAACTCTATTACTGGGACGGCCTGCAGGGCCGCGGCGAATTCGTCCGCCTGGCGCTGGAGGAGGCGGGTGCCGACTATGTCGATGTCGAGCGCACCGGCAGCGGCCAGATGATGGCGATCCTGGGCAGCAAGACCGAACCGCATATCCCGTTCGCGCCGCCGTTCCTGAAGGACGGCGATCTGATCATCCCGCAGGTCGCTAATATCCTGATGTATCTGGGGCCGAAGCTGGGCCTCGCCCCCAAGGACGAGGCCTCGCGCTTCGTCGCCAACGGCCTGCAGCTGACCATCGCCGATATGGTGGGCGAGGCGCACGACACCCATCACCCGCTCGCGACCACGCTCTATTACGAGGACCAGAAGGAGGCGGCGAAGCAACGCGCCGCCGATTTCATCAAGCACCGTATCCCGAAGTACCTGGGATATTTCGAACGCGTGCTGACCCAGAACTCGAAGGGCGCCCAGCATGCGGTCGGCAGCGCGTTGAGCTACGTCGACCTGTCGCTGTTCCAGTTGATCGAGGGCCTGCACTACGCCTTCCCGCGCGGCATGAAGCCGTTCGAGAAACGCTATCCGGCGCTGGCGTCGCTGCGCGCGCTGGTCGCCGGGCGGCCGAACATCGCGAAATACCTGAAGTCGGAGCGCCGGATCGCGTTCAACACGTCGGGGATTTTCCGACATTACCCGGAGCTGGACCAGGACGCGACCTAGCGGCCTACCGGCACTCGATCTTCGTGGGCGAGGGCGGGTCGGTCCGGGCGTCCGCTTCGACCCGACAGGATTTGACGCCGTCGGGCAGCTTGCGGGTCACTCCCATGCTGGTGCCCGCATACAGGCACGACAGCCAATAGCCTTCGGATGACGCGGTAAAGCTCCAGGTCGTGACGGCGAGCTTACCCTTGCGCACGCTGCTGTCGGGAACCAGCGTCGCCCGCTTCGTGGGCTCGCCCTCCGACAGGCTGACGGCCGCCAGGGGATGGACATCCTGGTCCTCGAAGCCACTCCAGCCCTGCGGTATGACGACAATCGCCTGGCGCACGGCGATCGTGGCGGGGCAGTCGTAACTCGCCGCCGGGGCGGATGTGGTCCAAAGCAAGACTGTAAGACCAAGGGCGACCGAGAATTTTCTCATGGCATGGGCCCGACGTCCGATCAGGGGGAGAGACATCGACCATATTGCCGCGATCCGGCCGTGCGTCGTCAATCCACGCCCTTTGACCGCGACCCCCGCGCACCGCTACAAAGCCCGCCCGCCGGGAAGCCGGTTCCGAGTCTCTGTTCGAAGGCGCCATGAAGCCCATCTCGCTCCGCATTGCCGAGGAACTCGGCGTCCAGGAATGGCAGGTTACCGCCACGATCGATCTGCTGGACGGCGGTTCGACCGTGCCGTTCGTGGCGCGCTATCGCAAGGAGGCGACCGGCGCGCTCGACGATGCGCAGCTGCGCAATCTCGAGGAACGCCTGGGCTATTTGCGTGAGCTGGAAGAGCGGCGGACGGCGATCCTGTCGAGCATCCGCGAGCAGGGCAAACTCGACGATGCGCTCCATGCCCAAATCCTGGCCGCCGACAACAAGGCGCGGCTGGAAGATATCTATCTGCCCTATAAGCCAAAGCGCCGGACCAAGGCGCAGATCGCGCGCGAAGCCGGGCTGGAGCCGTTGGCCGACCTGCTGATGGCGCAGCCGGAACAGGATCCGCGCGCGGCCGCCGGCCCGTTCGTCGATCCGGCCCGCGAGGTCGCCGATGTCGACGTCGCCCTCGACGGCGCCAAATCGATCCTGGTCGAGCGCTTCGCCGAGACGGCCGAGCTGATCGGTAACTTGCGCGAGGAGGTCTGGGCCCGCGGCCAGCTCGCCGCCAAGGTGCGCGACGGCAAGCAGGCGGCCGGGGCCAAATTCTCGGATTATTTCGACTATGCCGAACGCTACGGCAAGCTGCCGTCGCACCGCATCCTGGCGCTGTTCCGCGGCGAGAAGGAAGAATTCCTCGACCTGCAGTTCCTGCCCGAGGTCGTCGATCCGGCCGCGGTCAAATCCTCCGAACCCGGCTTCTACGAGCGCCGCATCGCCCATCATTTCGGCATTGCCGACAAGGGCCGGCCGGGCGACCGCTGGCTGCTGGAGACGGCGCGCTGGGCCTGGCGCACCAAGATCCTGATCCATCTGCAGATCGACCTGCGCATGCGCCTGTTCCAGGCGGCGGAGGAAGAGGCGGTGCGCGTGTTCGCCGGCAATCTGCGCGACC